>JAEEGL011812181.1_pt1 | contig 27740 bp, 26 predicted proteins | sample 9134231 | NCBI WGS metagenome assembly JAEEGL01 (sample SAMN16246548, study PRJNA631951) | gut metagenome | biome: gut microbiome; feature: rumen; material: fiber-attached | host: Bos | place: Iran: Karaj | collected 2018-10
AAAATAAAGATTGAAAGACTGGCATGTTCACATCGGGCAGTATTTCGATGAATACTACGATTTTCATGATGTTTTTCAGATTCTTAAAAATAACGGCGTAACGGAAGCGGACGAGCCGGTTCAATTTGAAAAATGGTTCTTTGATTTTCAAGATGTTGAAGTTCATCTTGCTCATTGCAAAGATTCAAAACCGATTATCCAGCTTTTTTCAAAATACAAAAAACTGTTTGGCGATACAGCTTTTTGCCCAAAAGATTCCTACGATGAAATCTGCAAAGCAGGATTCAAAGAAAGGATGTTTTTCGGCTCGGACTTTCCGATAACACATTGGTACAAGCATAAAAATCAAGATTTTGTCTTATTGCACCAGAATTACCGTTCTTTACTCTTGGAATGTAAAACTAAAATATGATTTATTCTTAATTTTGTGTCATAATGTATACTAAGAGAATTTAATTTCGAGGTATATTTTTATGGAACAGTCTAATTCTTCTTTGCACGAATTTCATCTTGCTCCTGTCATTGCAGTGGATTCCGAAAAATGTTGCAATTGCCACAGATGTATTTCTGTATGTCCTGTCAAAATGTGCAACGATGCCTCTGGTGACTATGTTTCTGTTGACCCCGACCTTTGCATAGGTTGCGGAGCTTGTATTGAGGCGTGCGTACATGGGGCAAGGAGCGGAATTGATGACACAAGGGCTTTTTTGGAAGACCTTAAAGCCGGAAAAAAAATAGTCGCAATCGTTGCACCTGCTGCGGCTGTCAATTTCAAGGGAAAAGACCTTGAATTCAACGGATGGCTCAAATCAATCGGCGTAAAGGCCGTATTCGATGTTGCGTTCGGAGCGGAGCTTACGACTAAGAGCTATGTGGAGCAGATAAAAAACGAAAATCCGGACTTGATGATTTCACAGCCTTGTCCGGCACTTGTTTCGTTCGTTGAGATTTACCGCCCTGAGCTTATAAAATATCTTGCAAAAAGCGACAGTCCTATGGCGCACACTGTCGAGTGCATAAGGCATTTCTATACCGAATACTCTGACTGTAAGATTGCCGTAATATCGCCTTGTTTTGCGAAAAAGCGTGAGTTCGATGAGAACGGGCGTGGTGACTACAATGTTACGATGAAAAATCTTGATGAGTATCTGAGATTGAACGAAATCGATTTGTCAAAATTCCCCAAGACCGATTACGACAATCCTCCCGCCGAGCGCGCGGTTTTGTACTCAACTCCGGGCGGACTTATGCGCACTGCGGAGCGTTTCGTTCCTGGAATCTCAGAGAGGACTCGCAAAATCGAGGGACAGCCGCAGGTTTCGGCATATCTTTCCGGGCTTCAGAAAATGCTTGCTTCCGGCGAGAAGCCTCAGTGTCAGCTCGTAGACTGTCTTAACTGCGGAATGGGTTGTAACCGTGGGGCTGGTACGGTGAATCACGACATGACCGTTGACCAGATTGAAGCTTTTGTTGAGAAGCGTTCTCAAGACAGAAAAGAGCGGTGGAAGACGCAGTACGGAGGAAAATCTGCCCTTAAAAAACTTGATAAAACTATTTCCGATTACTGGAAGCCTGGAATTTACTCAAGAACTTATGCGGACAGAAGCTCTTTTTTAAAGAACAAAATAAAAGAGCCGACGGAAAGTCAGCTTGAAGATATTTTCCATAGTCTTGGAAAACACTCCAAGAAAGATTTGCACGATTGCGGCGCATGTGGCTACGGTTCGTGCAGACAGATGGCAATCGCGATTTTCAACGGAGTGAACAGGCGCGAGAACTGCCACCATTATGTTTTGCATGTTGCGAATGTGGCCCATGACAACGAACTTTACGAAACGGTCAGAAACATAACGAAGCAAAGCATAAAGATGCTTGAGGATACAAAAGGTGATGTTGCGTCTCTCGTTTCCGTTACGAAAGATATGTCCCAGAGCGTTTCGTCAGGTTCGTCCGCAATTCAGGAAATGCTCGGAAACATCAATTCGATAAATTCAATCATCGAAACGAATTTCAGGATTGTCGCAGAGCTTGAGAAAGCAACGCAGACTGGACGCACGAATCTTGCCGATGTGACGAATCTTGTGGGTGAGATTGAAGCTGAATCAAGGACTCTTATGGAAATGAGCAAGATGGTTGCGCAGATTTCTGGTCAGACGAATATGCTTGCCATGAATGCGGCTATTGAGGCGGCTCACGCTGGTCAGTACGGCGCGGGATTCTCTGTCGTTGCGGATGAAATTCGTAAGCTTGCCGAGGATTCTGGAAAAGAGGCGCGTCAGATTGGGGAAGTTCTCAAAAAAATCAAGGGAATGATAGACAACGCATACTCAAAAACGGGAATCGCGAATAAGGAATTTGAGACAGTCGTTTCACTTGCTGGCAAAGTAAAAGACCAGGAGCTTGAGGTAAAGAGCGCGATGAGCGAGCAGAACGAAGGCAACAATCGTCTTCTTGATGATTTGGCGCAAATGCAGGACGGAACGCACGCTGTAGAGGCGGCAGCTGGCAAGGTCAGCACGAGTACAGACACCGTAATAAAGGAAATATCTGATATTGGAAAACGATAGGTTAATAAGAACTTATTTGCTTACTATCATATTTCTTGAAAAAGTGTCATAATAAGCGATATTTTTATCCAAACAAAAGGCAGCTTAAAAAATCATGTTTTGACGCTGCCCCAAAAACAAAATCATGGAGAAAAAGAGAAATGGCTGTAATTACACCAAAAATCCGTTCAAACATTTGTATCAATGCTCACCCCATTGGATGCGCAAAGGACACTCTCAACCAGATTGAGTATGTAAAATCTCAGAAATCAAAAAGAGGGGTAAAAACTGCGAAGGAAGGCGGATATGCTCCGAAAACTGTCCTTGTTTTGGGCTGCTCTACAGGTTACGGCTTGGCTTCAAGAATTACAGCCGCTTTTGAGTACGGGGCTGACACAATCGGTGTTTCGTTCGAGAAAGAAGGAACTGAGACAAAAGGCGGAACTCCTGGCTGGTACAACAACAAGGCTTTTGACCGTGAGTCTGAGAAAGCAGGGCTGAAAACATTCACTTTCAACATGGATGCGTTCTCCGACGAGTGCCGCAAGGCTGTTATCGAAAAGATAAAAGAATGGGGCGTAAAATTCGACCTTGTTGTTTATTCGCTTGCTTCTCCTGTAAGAACTGACCCTGACACGAAAGTTCTTTACCGCTCTGTGCTTAAGCCGGTCGGAAAGCCTTTCGGCGGCCCTGCTCTTGATATGATGACAGGAAAAATCACGGTGATGGAGGCTTCTCCTGCTGAGGGCGATGATGTTGCCAATACTGTGAAGGTCATGGGTGGCGAAGACTGGGAACGCTGGATAAAACAGCTCAAAGAGGCAGATGTTCTTTCTGACGGAGCGCGTACAGTCGCTTACTCGTACATCGGACCGAAATATTCTCATCCGATTTACCGTGACGGAACGATTGGAGCTGCAAAAAAAGACCTTGAAGCTCGTGCCCACAACATTGACGCAAGCCTGAAATCTTTGAACGGCGCAGCTTATGTGAGCGTGAACAAGGGGCTTATAACTCGTTCGAGTGCGGTAATCCCGATTATCGCACAGTATCTTGGCTGTCTCTTTAAGATTATGAAAGAGCGCGGAACTCACGAGGGGTGCATCGAGCAGATGGAAAGACTTTTCTCTGAGCGTCTTTTCACAGCCGACAAAAAAGTTCCGGTTGACAGCGAGAACAGAATCCGCATTGATGATTTGGAACTTGACCCTGCAGTTCAGGCGGAAGTTGACAAAATCATGCCGAATGTGACGGAAGAAAATGTTTCCGAGCTTATCGACCTTGAAGGAATCAGGCACGATTTCCTTTTGATAAACGGATTTGATGTTCCGGGCGTAGATTACACTAAAGACGTTCCTAGAATGGACGTAATAGACTAAGGAACCGCTGGTTAATTCATCCTGAGCGTATTTAAACAGGGATTCGCCATGCGAACACTCTGCACATTCGCTCAGAATGACTTTTTAATCTGTGTTTTCATAAAAAAATTAGGATTGACTTATTATGGCAGAAAATGAACAGCTTCAGAAAATTCGCCATTCATGTGCGCATGTTATGGCGGAAGCAATAATGCATTTGTTTCCGGGGGCAAAATTTGCGATTGGCCCTGCAATAGACAACGGATTTTATTACGATTTTGATTTTACGGACAAAAAGCCTACGGAGGAAGATTTTCCTGCGATTGAGAAAGAAATGCGCCGCATTCTTTCAGGAAACTTTGAGTTCAAGAGGACTGAGGTTTCAAAGGAAGAGGCTTTGAAATTGTTCGCAAGCCAGCCTTACAAGGTGGAGCTTATAAACGATCTTCCTGAGGGTGAGACAATAACGACTTACCAGCAGGATGATTTCATGGATTTGTGCCGCGGACCTCATGTGGCTACTACAAAAGAAATCAATCAGCAGGCATTCAAGGTTGCGAAAATGGCGGGCGCGTACTGGCGCGGGGATGTAAAACGCCCGATGCTCACAAGAATCTATGCGTATTGTTTCTCAAAGCCGAACGAACTGAAAGATTACCTCCAAATGCTTGAGGAAGCTGAAAAACGCGACCACAGAAAACTTGGCGTTCAGATGGATTTGTTCCACATCGACCCTGAGGATCCGGGTCAGATTTTCTGGCATCCGAACGGCTGGACGATGTATGTTGCGATTCAAGATTATATGCGCAGAAAAATTCTTGCGGACGGATACAAAGAGGTCTGCACGCCAGCAATCATGCCGAGAAGCCTTTGGGAACGCTCAGGACACTGGGGGCATTACCAGAAGAATATGTTCGTGACTGAGAGCGAGAACCGAATTTTCGCAATCAAGCCGATGAACTGTCCTGGCGCGCTTGAGATTTTCAACTCACGCGCACGCTCTTACAAAGACCTTCCGATGCGTCTTGCTGAATTCGGGCATGATGTGCGCAACGAGCCGAGCGGAACTTTGAGCGGAATTATGCGCGTGCGTGGTTTCGTTCAGGACGATGCTCACATTATTTGTACAGAAGATCAGGTTTCTGCAGAAGTCGCTAAATTCTGCCGCCTTCTGAAATCAGTTTACCATGACTTTGGATTTGATGACTTGGTTGTAAAATTCTCTACGATGCCGGAAGATCATGTGGGAGACCTTGCGACATGGGAAAAAGCCGAGAAAGCTCTTAGCGACGCTTGTAAGTCTGCGGGGCTTGACTATGAGATACAGCCGGGAGAGGGGGCTTTCTACGGACCTAAGCTTGAGTTCAAGCTTTTTGATTGTCTTGGAAGGGAATGGCAGTGCGGAACTATTCAGGCAGATTTCCAGCTTCCGAGTGCGGAGCGTCTTAACGCCCAGTACATCGGTGCTGACAACCAGAAACATCATCCAGTAATGCTTCATAGAGCAGTTCTTGGTTCTATAGAGCGTTTTATGGGTATTTTGATTGAGAACTTCGGCGGAGCAATGCCACCGTGGATTCACTTTGAGCAGGTTGCCGTAGTTCCGATTGGAGCTGATTTCAACGATTATGCTGAGGAAGTTGCTGGAAAACTCCGTGCATCGGGCTTCCGTGCAGAGGCATACGCAAACGGCGACAATATGAAGTCGAACATCAAGTACATTACGAGTGAGCATAAGACGCCTTACATCCTTGTCGTAGGAGCTAAGGAAAAAGAGTCTGGCTCCGTGAATGTGCGTTTCCGCGCCGATTCTGGAAAACAGCAGCAGACTATGACTTACGATGAGTTCGAGAAGTATCTCTCGGAGAATGTAAAGAATCATTCTACGACTTTGTAAGACCGAGCGTCGTCATTTTTCTGAGTGTGGCGCGAGTTTTGCGAAGCAAAATCTCGTTGGATATGAGGCTAACTAAAAAGTTAGCCTCATATCCTCTATTTTTTTGCCACTATTACCATAGTCTGCATGTTCTGGTCATACGGATTTTTGTCAAAATCGCCGAAAATATCCGCGCTCTTGAACCCGATTTTAAGAAGCGTCTTTTTAAGCTCTGCTGCGGAATAGAGCCTCTGAACGAATTCATGCTCAATCCGAACGCCTGTCTTGTTGTCTATCAAAATCCATTTTGAGCGGAGACCTTCCCATGCGCCTACAACCTCAAATTCAGTAAGGACTGTTTTACCAGCTCTCTCAAACCATTCGCCTTCCGTGAAATATTTTATTTCAACTTCACGGCTCAAGTTCTCAAGAATAAAAGTTCCGCCTTCTTTAAGCGAGTCAAAAATCGATTTCAGAATCTGAGTGTCCTCTTCTTCTGTGTCGCAATATCCGAACGATGTGTAAAGATTTATGGCGCAGTCGAATTTTTCGTTGCTCTTGAAATTGCGCAAGTCTGCTTGTACAAGCTTAAGTTCTACGCCTTCGGCTTGTGCGCTCTCTTTCGCTGCCGAAAGTTCGCTTTGGATTAAGTCAACTCCGGTCACATCCATTCCAAGAATCGCAAGCTCCACGCTGATTCTGCCAGGACCGCAACCTGCGTCCAAGATTTTTGCGCCTTTTTTAAGCCCTGCAAGGCGCACGACGCGCTCGCCCACAGCACTGGCTTCGCTCCAGCGTTGCTCATCGAACATGACAGGACCGTAATTCTCCCAGAATTTTTCCGATTCAAACCATTCTTTTTTTTGGCTCATATTTTTTCCTTACAGCTTCATTCTTCCGCGGAAACTTCGTGCGAGCGTGAGTTTGTCCGCGTACTCAAGGTCTCCTCCCACAGGAAGCCCGCTTGCAAGGCGGGTCACTGTGATTCCCATTAGAGAAATCATTTTCTGCAAGTACAAGGCAGTCGTATCTCCGTCAACGGTGGGGTTCGTGGCGATGATTACTTCCTTTACGCCACCTTCGCGAAGACGGGACATAAGCTCTGCAATTCGGAGCTTGTCAGGACCTATGCCCTCAAGCGGCGCAATGACTCCGCCCAAAACATGGAACAGCCCGTTGAACTCATGCGCGCTCTCAATCGTGGAAACATCCTGCGGCTGCTCCACTACGCAGATAATGCTTTTGTCGCGCATCGCATCCGAGCAGATGCGGCACGGGTCTTGTTCTGTCCATGAGCCGCACACGGAGCATCGGCATATCCTGCTTTGCAGCATGGAAATCTGCGTGGCGAATCTCTGAACCCATGCGCCGTCAGAGTTCAAAATGTGGTTAACGAGCCTTCCCGCAGATTTTTTTCCGATTCCCGGAAGCCGCGAGAATGATTCCGTCAGTTCATCAATTGCGTTCATTACAGACCCGGAATATTTATTCCCATCATGCTTGTTGATTTCTGCTTGATTTCTTCCATGACTTTTTCAACTGCACTGTGATGTGCGGCTTTAATCAAGTCCTGCAACATTGGAACATCTCTGTTGTCAACGCAGATTGGGTCAAGTTTAATGTCAAGAAGCTCGAACTGACCGCTCAGCGTCACTTGAACCATGTTTCCGCCGCTTGAGCCTGTTGCCTTTATTGTAGCAAGCTCTGCTTTCATGTCCTGCATTTTTCCCTCAAAATTCTTGAGGTTTTTCATTAATTCAAAAGGATTCATATTAATCTCCTGATTTTATTTAAACAGCCTTATTCATTTTCGCTGTCGTCATTTTCCATATTCTCTGTGTTTTCGGCTGATTCAGACTGAGATTCAGAACTGTTTTGAGAATCTTCTTCTTTGTCAGCCGGTTTTTCTGAATCTTCTTTCTTAGACCTCTCGATTTCTTCCGCAGTTTTTACGGAATAGCCGACTATGTGCCCCTTGAATGTGTCGCACAGAATACGAACTTCAAGGGGGGCGTGCTCCTCCGGGTTCTCAACTTTGATTTCTTTCAGTTCGATAGAAAGTGAAAGATTCTCACCAGTTGCCTCACGGATAATCGAAGAAAGGCTCGCACTGTTTTTTTCGATTTGCATCTTGAAAAAAGAAGATGTTGTTTGTGTTTTTATGATATTTCCTTCTTTTTTCCATTCTCCTGTCTGAATTAGGTAAGAGCCTAAGATTTTGTCTTTTGCCATTACCTTTTTTATTATATTCCCCCTGAAATCATTCGGATCGGCGGAGATAGAGTCGAATGATTCATCTCCGCCTGAGCTAAAAGATTGGCTGCTCTCCTGATGCGGCGGAACTGCCTGAGGCTCAGGCTCGGGCTTCTGAACTGGGCTTTGTTTTTGCGGAACGAATCTTGGTATTTGCACAGGTTGGGGAACTGGCACTGAGATTTGAGCTTGTGGGGCAGTTATGAGAAGCGCGCGCGCCTGGTCTATTGCGTGCTTCACTTCTTTTGGCGAAACATACTCAGAAAGCCATGAAAGGCGCGAGAACGCAAGTTCCAGCTCGTAGCGAGGACTTAGCGAATAGCGGATGTCGCGGTACAATGTAAAAAGAAGAGAAAGAGCGCGCTCAATCTGAACTGGATTCCATGCGTCAAGCACGATTTTTGAGAATCGCTCCGCAGACTGCCCGAGAAGGGCTTCTTTTGTGACACCGTTTTTAATCAGAAGAAGAGAGCGGAGGTAATCGGTTGAGTTCGTTATTATCTGTTCGATTGATATTCCGTTCTGAAAGAACTCATCCAGCTTGGTCATTACATCTTGAGTCTTTCCGCCCGCGCAGCACTCAAAAATCTCGTTGAGCCTTTCAACTCCAACAAGCCCCAGCTTGTCGCGGATTTTCTCGTAAGTGATGTGGTCGCCTGAGAAAGCCGCCACTTGGTCAAAGAGCGTGTATGAGTCTCGCACCGAGCCGGTAGATTCGCGGGCAATCCAGTACAATGCTTCATCGTCTGCTTTTATCCCGATTTCGGCTGCCGCCTGAGCTAAAAGCTCTTTGACTTTTTCGGCTGAAACAAGCCTGAAATTATACTGCTGGCATCGTGATTTTATTGTTGCAGGAACTTTTTGAAGCTCCGTTGTAGCGAATATGAATATTGCGAACGGTGGCGGCTCTTCGATTGTTTTTAAGAGCGCGTTGAACGCAGATGTTGAGAGCATATGAACTTCGTCTATTATGTAGATTTTGTACCGGGCAGACTGAGGCGGAAAAAGAAGCTCGTCTTTGATTACGCGCACATCGTTTACGCTGGTGTTGGACGCACCGTCGATTTCGATTACATCCGTACAGGCGCCCTGCGTGATTTCCTTGCAAAAACGACATTCGCCGCACGGTTCTGCCGTGGGACCTTTCTCACAGTTGAGTGCTTTTGCAAGAATTCGGGCGGTGGAGGTTTTTCCGCATCCGCGCGGACCTGCGAAAAGGTAAGCGTGAGCGATTTTTTTTGATTTTATTGCGTTTTTGAGCGTTTCTGCGACGAATTCCTGCCCTGCAAGCGAATCGAATGCTTGTGGTCTTCGCCGTGTGGCGGTTACTTCATAAGACATAGAATATATTTTACGATTTTGCTCGGGTGGGGACAAGAGGTTGCTCTCAAACGATTTGTTCTGAATTTGGGATATTCGCTTAACTTTTCGTAATTAGCCGCGCGCAGCCGAATTTTGCGTCCTCAAAGCCCAAAAGATTCTCTATTGACTCTTTTGCCCGCTGGGAAATGTCGGAAATCCGCCGTTCGCCAGAGCTTGTTTTTACGAGCGGGTCAATGTACCGCTTTTTTACGCCTATGCTCACGCAGTAACAGCCGGGAACTTCGCGCTCGCTTCTGATTATGCTTGTCATGTTCGTGAATGTGCGGAACAAAACGGAGAACTCATCGAGCGGATTTTCTTTTTCAAAATCAGTGAATTTTTGGATTAGCCTTCGCTCGCTCAGTGTCATAAAATCATCTTCACTGGCGATTTTTCTCTCCTCAGCCAAACTCAGAATTTTTCCCAGCAGACTGAGAGAAACTTTGTTTTCGTTTTTCAAAAGAAGAAGACCAATATCGTTGAATTTGATGCAGTAATCTTCAGCAATTTGCGCATCCAAAAATCCAAGTTCGTCAGTCCCATCCTCATTTTTCAGAATGCGGATGTTATCGTAAGTTGATTTTACTTCATCGAGCGTCCATGTTTTTCGCGGGGCGATTTTATCCGCCATTGCCATTGCCGACGGAAACATATACTCAAGTCTGTCGCTGGAAAGACGCGGAATCTTGTTGTCGCAGACCGGGTAAATATGATAGTCGCGGATTTCGCATACGTTGATTCCGTCCCGAGCCAAAAGCTCCCTGAGCGTCTGGTCGAATGTGAGAATATCGCTTGTTTTTTCCTCAGTCGATTCCTGTTTCATCGCGTCTCCGTTGCGGAAATCAGAGACATGGCTGAATGCGGGCGTTGCAACATCATGAAACAGCGAGGCGAGCGACTGTTTTTTGCTGTGTGTAAAATGCCATGTTATAAGCGCAGTTCCCACGGAATGGTCAAAGCGCGTATAGGAAAAACGGTTTGAGTACAGCTTGGTCCAGTCCGTTCCGCATAAAAGCCCAACGCCGTCAAGACGCTGGAAAATCGGAAGCGATATGTAATCGTGCAGGAAATCAGGAAAATCCGGCGAAAGAATTTTGTGGTATTCGTATGAGTTCATATAACTCCTCCCCAAGGAATATTGAGCCGGTCGCACATAAGGGCGTATTCGCGGGCTTGTTCGGGAGTTGCGGAAGTTACGAAGAAAGACAAGTTTTTTTCATTTTGCTCATGGCTTTGTTCATGGAAGAATTCTTTTCCTTCTGTCATAAGTTTAAGGGCAGCTTGATTTGAAACCCCTTCCCTGGAGTCGATGATTTTAATTTCATTTCCGGCGGCTTTTTTGAAATCATCGGCAATATGCGTGAAATGCGTGCAGCCCAGGATTATTGTGTCGCATCCTTTTTCTTTGAAAAAATCCATTGCATCTTTTATTGCCTCCTGTCTCTCTTTTTCAGTCGCATTGAAAAATCGATGTTCAATAAAATCAACAAGCTCCGGGGCACCCAAGGTGAAAACTTCGCAGTCGCTTGCAAAGTCGGACGCAAGTTTCTTACAGTACGGATGGTTCACTGTGGCGTTCGTTGCCAAAAGCCCGATTTTTTTGTTTTTTGTCACTTTCGCGCCCAGCTTGATTGCCGGAACTGTTCCGATAATCGGGCGGTCCGGGAATTTTTTTCTGAGCGCGGTTAGTGCCGTAACTGAGATTGTGTTGCAGGCAATGACAATTGTTCTCGGATTCCACAGTTTTATGATTTTACGGATTGCTTCTTCGGCGCATGACACGACTTCTTCGTATGACTTTTCACCGTAAGGAAAGTGAGCCGTGTCCCCAAGGTACAAAAATGTTGAGTCAGGGAGTTTTTCGTGCAGGGAAATCATGTATGGAATTCCGCCTGTCCCAGAGTCCAAGAATGCAAAATCTATTTTTAGCATAATAAAAATCATAAAAAATTGATTAAATTCATTCAATTCCATTACAATGAATTATGTTTCAGACAAATATTTGCCTTTGCCCTGGGTGTATGAGGGCTGCTCTATCAAGTTTCGATGAGAACAAAAACATTCTTGAATCAGATTCGTATTGCTACAAGCATCATCCGTCCCCTGAGAAGGCGAAGGAGGAAATTTACGATTACATAAAAAACCATGACAAAATCATAGGGCTGAATGCGAATGGTCTGACTTTTTCTGGCATAGACCTGACTGACAAGCGGTTTTATGGATGCAGTTTCCAGCACTGTTTTTTTAACGGTCTTGTTTCTACGGCGTTCAGAAGCCGTATGTGCAGCTTTGATTTTTCTATTTTTACTGATTGTAATCTTTTGCAGAGCAATATGCAGTTCACTTCTTTCGCAGGCTCCAAATTCATACATGTCCTGTTTACTGGAAGCGACATGATTCTTGATAATTTCTCAGGATTGCAGTCGATACAGTCTTCATTCGACGACTCCAATTTGTATTCAAGCCGTTTCATCAAGGCGAATCTTGTTAATACATCGTTCAAAAATTGCAATGTGCGTAAAGCTGTGTTTCTTGGCATTATGCACAAAAATGTCTCTTTCAATACATCAAACACGCGTGAAGCTGTTTTTGACGAGAATTGCTACGACTTGTTCAGTGGCGATATATACATGACAGAACCATCTGACGGTGGTTTGTTTTAAGAAGGAGCGGATTTTATGAAGATTTATTTCCATATGAATGTTGATTGCTTCTCAAATACATATGTAGTTGTGAATGAAGTGGAAAAAAAAGCCATAATAATTGATCCGGGGAAGATTTCTCTTGAGATTATCAACCAGCTTGAGGACGGGAAATACGCTCTTTCCGCCGTGCTGATAACGCACAATCACAAGGAAAACACGGCCGGTCTTTCCACTCTCAGAAAAATATACGATGTTGCGGTTTTTGCCGCCGACAGTGAGATTACCGGAGCTGCAACAAGCGTCATAAAAGGCAGCGGTTCTATAAAGCTGGCAGGATTCAATGTAAGCTACTTCAATATTCCTGGCCATTCGTCCGATTCTATGGTCTACAAAATCGGGAATGTTCTTTTTACTGGCGATACGATTGAAGCTGGGCGAATCGGGGATACAACTTCGTCCTACTCAGAGCGAATCCTTGCCATGGGGATAAAAGAAAAAATCCTGAGCCAGCAGGAAGGAACGCTTATCATGCCTGCGCACGGACCTATGACTTCCGTTGGTGCTGAAAAAATATACAACATGGATTTGGCGGACTAATTGACAAGCCAAATTCTTCCGCCGTTCAGTCCCCAACGGCTGTTCACATATTCATCGAGCATTGCCGCCGCACTTGTGAAACCGTTCGCGTCCGTGCTTATGACATAATCGGCTTCTTCCTTTGCCAGCTGTTGGGAATGTTCCCGCCTTGCCATTTTTAGGAAGTATTCGCTCGTTGAGCTGACTGACTGCTGGAGCAGATACGCCATGAATTCATTTTTCAGCAAATATTCATCGGTTGTGTCGTAATTGAGGCTCGGAGTTACCTGAAAATACCGTATGAGGTATTTGCGGGTGTTCGGGTCAATCGTGTAGTAAATTGAGGCCACTATGTTCCTGAAATCATCGTCCGTGAAATAAATGCCGTGCCAGCCTTCATGGGCAAGAAGCTGCCTTCGTAAGTATTCGGGCGATTCCTGTGATATTGATATTACGGCTCCTTTTCCAGCCGTAATCGTACCAGCTTCTGAAAGAACGAGCTGACCGTTGTGAAGGAGAATTTGCTTTAAAAGCTCTTCTTTTTCGTTCAGTTTGAAATTTTCGGCGCGCGCTTTCTCAAAGAAACGGGCCATGTCTTCGCATTTGTAATCGTGCGCATTGTACCCGTGCTTTCCGTCAAGCTCTTTGTCGGAAAGAAGCTGCCCCTTGTAGCCGGCTTTCTCCACAAAATAAGCCATTCGTCTGAAAAAATCGTCTTGAATCTTGTAGTCCGCAATGTCAAAAATCAAAATTCCGGGAAAACGGTCCCACTCAAAAAGCTCGTAGTCGTTTCCGCGCCAGTTTGTCCGCCGCCATTTTAAGATAAGCCCGGGGTCTGCTTTTATTGGTTTTGCGGCAAACCGCGTGTTCTTGAAAAATGACAGCAGCGTTCTGTCCGAGGCGCGGACTAGTATTGATGATACCGCATTTTCGTTCTCTATTACGCTGACTTGAGAAAATGGTGTTTTGAAGGCGGAAAAAGGAATTTTGATTGAGCCGCTTTCTGACGGACGGACGGTGAACTGTTCTCCGCTTACGGAAATCTTTGTTTTGCCCGAATAGGTAATTTCCATTTGTGGCATGAGAGAATTGTATGATGTTACGGAGTCAAAGACGAGGGATGCGCCGCTGAAATCTGCCCTTGAGACCTTTGGCGATATGATTCCGCCATTCGGGGCAAATGCAAACACGGGGACGCTTTCTGAGAAGTCGAAGCCTATTACGGCAGGGATTATTTCTGCGCTTTGGACTGAGAATGACTCTGTTGTTTGGATGAAAAATCCGCCGGGAACAGGCGCGCCTTTCTCAAAACAGAAAATTACAGAGAACGGTGCGGAGGCAAAATCTGCAAAAAAGCCTGAGACAAGGGATGTTTCTTTTTCTCCGTTGAACAAAAAGCCGATTTCAAATTTTGAGCTTCCGGGAATGCCCGTGTTCTTTACATTCTTGCACAGAAGCGTTATTTTCAAGGCTACTTCCCTGCTGTTTTCTATGTATTTGTGAATATTTTTTTTCTGCCCCTGCGAGAACAGAAATTCTGTTCTTCCCGATGATTTTTTTGATGAGACGGACGATGGCGAACAATCAGGAATTTTAAGCATGAAAGCTGAATTTTTAGTGCATGAGAAAAAAAACAAAATGCTGAAAATCAAATATAAGGATTTTTTGATTTTTATCATAAAGTTAATATAAATCATTTTTTTTATTTATGCTATACATATTTTGATAAAAATGAGTAATTTTTTATGTTTTTAGTAATATTTTTACAACTTTACATTTTTATTTTTATAGGGTAAACTATAAATATGTTTGAAACTGTTCTCATTCCGCACGGAAATCAGGTAAAAGTTATCCGGGGAATTCAGAATTCCTTTTCGGATATTGCGGCGGATTTCGTTCCGTTCGAGCCGTTTTTCATGCGCTTCGGGAACGAAAATCCTCTTCCTGCCGTGGACTTTGCCAGAGCGGAGGAAATTCAGGTTGTGGACGGACGCGTTTTTCTTGTTTCGGTTGTCTCATCTGGTGGCGTGCGTTTTTTTGGGCGGATTCTTCTTGGATTTTTGCTTTCGGAAAATATTTCTTCTATAGAAAAAGTTTTTTGTATGGAAAAATTTGATTTTCCCGTGTTCAAGATTGCCAAAGTTTTTTTCATTGAGGAAGGCTTTTCTGTTCAATGGAGAATCTCAGAAGAAAAATGGAGGAAGGTTGATAAAAATAAGTGATTTCCTGAGTGCAACTTCGCTTTTAAGAATAAATTTAATGTAATTTAAGTTTTCTGTTTCAGAGTAGTTGTATAATAATAGATGGAAAAGTGTTTTCCTGAATATGTGTAAACTCGCAGAAATTTCCGGCTTATGCCAAGGGGGAATGAAAAATGAGGTTATTGATTGTTGAGGACGAAGAAGGTCTGTCTCAGGCTCTGACCGAGATTTGCAAAAAGAACAGAATTGATGTTGATGCGGTTCTGAATGGTGCCGATGGTCTCAAATATGCCCAGTCCGGGATTTATGATGCAATAATCCTTGATATTATGCTTCCTGAGGTAGACGGCCTTACTGTTTTGAAAACTCTTCGTCAGGAGAAGAACAATGTTCCGATTATCCTTCTTACGGCTAAGGACGATGTGAATGACAAAATTGCAGGACTTGATACAGGCGCGGACGATTATCTTACCAAGCCGTTCTCCACGGATGAGCTTCTTGCACGCATAAGGGCACTTACAAGGAGAAAAGGCGAGCTTAAGGAAGATGTCCTTTCTTTTTGTGACCTTATTCTGAACAAAAAGAACTGGGAGGTTCAGTCTCTGAGAGGTGACGCAATCAAATTGTCATTGAAAGAATTCAAGATAATCGAGCTTTTGTTTGAAAACCCGCACCAGATTATTACAAAGGAACAGATTATAGAAAAAATCTGGGGTAGCGATTCAAACGCCGAGTACAATAATGTAGAAGTTTACATATCTTTCTTGCGCAAGAAAATCGAGAATCTCAATGTAGGCGCACGAATCAGGACTGCGCGCGGAATCGGATATTCATTGGAGGACGATACAAGATAGTTTCTTGCAAATGAATGTTCTAAAAAAACTCAGAATTCAGGTTGTTTTCAGTATTGTCTTTGTTCTCATGATGATTCTTGCGATGATTTTGTTTGCGCTTGCAGTTTCAGTGTACAAAAGGGAAAATCGGGCTGTCTTTGATTTTTTGCAAGTGCTGTGCCAAAACGAGGGGCGAAAACCGCGCCCTCCCATTGCTTTTGATAAAATCTCCCCGCTCACAGATTTTTCTGAGGATAAAAATCATGCCGAAAAAATACCTAATTCGTTTCTTCCGTCCAAAATCCGAAGAAATCTGGATTTTCGTGATATGCATAACTATTTTTCTGTCAAAATTTCAGAGAGTGGCGTGCTTCTTGAGGTCATAAGCGATGCTCCGTTAAACTACACAGATTATGAAACTACCCAGTTTGTTAAGGAAGTCCTTGAGCAGGGGAAAGAGAAAGGAATATACGAGGGAATTTACTATAAAGTATACAAGCAGATTTTGGGTGACATACTGGTTTGTTTTGTTAACCGCAGGGGCGAGCTTTCTGTTTTGAAGCGGTTCTATATGTATTCGGTGATGATTTACGGGGTCGCTCTTCTTGTTGCTTTTATTTTCGCATGGATTATTTCTGGTTTTGTCGTTCAGCCAGTTAAGATTGCTTTTGAGAAGCAAAAGCAGTTCGTTGCTGATGCGAGCCACGAGCTGAAAACGCCAATTGCCATAATCGGTGCGAATCTTGATGTTCTTATGCCGGACTTTGTTGGAAACAAGTGGCTCGGTTATATCAAAGAAGAAAACCTTCGCATGAGCTATCTGGTCAAAAATCTCCTGTTCCTTGCCCGTAATGATTCTGAGCGTGATACGGACAATGTGACTGACTTTGATTTTTCGCAAGCTGTAGAACGAGCCGTACTTCCGTTTGAGAGCGTGATTTTTGAGGAAGGAAAAAAGCTTGAGCTTGAGATTGAGGAGCATATGACTTTTACTGGAGATGAGGAGAAAATCAAGCAGGTCATAGTGATTCTTGTTGACAACGCAATCAAGAACTCTGAGAAAGGTGCTGTTATAAGAGTAAATGCGTGTTCCGATGGTCAGAAGAAAATTGTCCGAGTGTTCAACACGGGGGAGGGAATATCTGTAAAAGAGCGGGAAAAAATCTTTTTGCGCTTCTACCGCTCAGATTCTTCCAGGGCAAGAAAAACCGGCGGCTGTGGCCTTGGGCTTTCGATTGCCCGTGCAATCGCTGAAAAATACGGTGGCTCCATAACAGTTGACAGCAAAATTGGCGAATGGGTCGAATTTACTTTTTCTCTTTCGTCCAAGCGCAAGTATCTTTCGTTCTTGAACAGATGATAAGTGCGGAATGTGCGCCTGAGAGTGCATTTCTTCTGTTCAAAATCGTTGTTTTCGTCTAACATAAAGAGTATGATAAAAAGAAATACTGGTTTTTCAAATTTAACAGCAGGCTACCTTTTCCCAGAGGTTGCTCGTCGTCGTCGTGAATATGCAGCTTCTCATCCAGAGGCAAAAATCATCTCCCTCGGAATCGGAAATACAACCGAGCCGCTTTCAAAACATATTGCGAAAGCAATGAGCGATTACGCTCTTGGTCTTGCAACTCCAGAGGGATATTCTGGCTACGGTGATGAGCAGGGAAACACTGTCCTCCGTGAGAAAATTGCCGAAGTTTTCTACAAAGGTATGGCAGATTCAAGCGAGGTTTTCGTTTCGGACGGAGCAAAGTGCGACATTGCCCGCATTCAGACATTGTTCGGAAAAAATGTGAAAGTTGCGGTGCAGGATCCCGCATATCCTGTTTATGTTGACGGCTCTGTTGTTGTGGGCGCTGCCACAGAGGCAAAAAAGGACGGAAGCGGCTATGAGGGCATCACATATCTTCCTTGCGTCCCTGAAAACAATTTCTTCCCGGATTTGAGCAAAGTTGAGCCGAACACTCTTATTTATTTTTGCTCGCCGAACAATCCTACGGGGGCAACCGCAACAAGGCAGGAGCTTACGCAGCTTGTTGATTTTGCGAACAAGAACGGATGCATAATCATTTACGATGCGGCTTACTTTGCTTTTATCCGTGATGAGTCACTGCCAAAAACAATCTACGAGATTCCGGGCGCAAGGACTTGTGCAATCGAAGTGAACTCTTTCTCAAAGCCGGCTGGGTTCACGGGCGTTCGTCTTGGCTGGAGCATAGTTCCGAACGAGCTGAAATACGAAGACGGCTCTTCTGTGAACAGGGACTGGAACCGCGTTATGACAACTCTTTTCAACGGAGCGTCAAATATTGCTCAGGCTGGCGGTATTGCGGCTTTGGACGAGCAGGGGCTTAAAGATATGAAAGAATCCGTTGATTATTATCTTGAAAACGGAAGGCTTATAAAAGAAACTCTTGAAGGGGAAAATTTCAAGAAAGCTGGCGTAGTTCCGTACTTTACTGGAAACGGTCCTTATGTGTGGGCAAAATTCCCCGGAAAAAAGAGCTGGGATGTTTTCGATACGATTTTGGACAAGTGCCATGTGGTAACGACTCCTGGCGCTGGATTCGGTCCTGCAGGCGAAAGTTTCATCAGGTTCAGCTCGTTCGGTCACAGAAAAGATGTTGAAGAAGCGTGCAGACGGCTTCGTTCATTAGTTCTGTAGGGAGGAACATGTTTACGATTTTTGTCGGAATCGCGCTTATAGCTTTTACGGTTTTTGCGATAATTTCGCCTGAGCTTCACGGTCTTGCGTGGAAAGAAGATGTCATTCATTTTTTGAAAGGCTTCCTTCCTGTGCTTTCTTCATTTTTGGGCATAATCGCTATTTTTATCGGTTCTGCCGACATAAAGGACAAACGAGAAGCAAAACGCGCGGAGCTTGAAATAGAAAAATCCGAGAAAGAGCAAAAAGAAGAGAAGTAAGAAACGCTGGAAAAATCTCAATAATATTTATTTATTCAGTGTTTTCATAAGTCGCTTTCCTGAATTGTCCCCTGCGGGCAGTTCGGGAAATTCGTTTGTGATGGAAATTTTAAAAATCGTGCAGAAAATACATTCCGATGAAAGAATCGCATATATTGATGTCCTCCGGATTATAAGCGCGTTTGCGGTGATAATTATTCATGTGACTGCTAACGATTGGGCAAATGCGTTTCATGATTCTATGTGGCATATATACAATGTTTATCGCGCTTCGGTGAACTGGTGCAATCCTGTTTTTGTCATGGTGAGCGGCGTGTTTTTTCTTGACCCATGTAAAATCCTTTCCATCGAAAAACTGTACAAGAAATATATTTTGCGAATAATGCTCGCCATTGCGTTTTGGGGGCTTTTCTATTATCTTCCGGACATTGTGTACGGATATGTGTGCAAGAGCGGAACAATCACTGGGCAGACATGGCTTTTTGTCGCAAAAAAAATTGTTTTCGGAGTTCCATGGTATCATCTTTGGTATTTGTACATGATAATCGGCTTGTATATGCTGGCTCCGCTGTACCGCATTTTTTCGCGTTTTGCGTCAAAAAAGGATTTTGTCTATTTGTTGCTTGTTTTTGTGGTATTTGGAAGCATTCTTCCAATGATAAAATCTGTTCTTGCGTTTTTTCATTATGAATCAAGCATTTACTTTTCCGTTGAGCAGGCGGCAACTTGGACTGGATATTTTTTTGCGGGATATTTTTTCTCAAAATATGAGATTTCAAGAAAATCAAAATACGCAATCTATGTTGCAGGGCTTTTGTCGCTGATTTTCACTGTTTTGGGAACTGCATGTTTTTCTGCCAAGAATAATGCTGTGACCGGTATTTTTTGCGATGCATTTTCTCCGACAACGGTTTTTCAATCGTTTGCGCTGTTTTTGCTGGTAAAATCAATCGGGGGGGGGATTTTGCCTCCACAAAAATTCGCGCCAAGCGAATAGTCGGAATGTTTGGCAGGACGACCTTCGGAATATACCTAATTCACGCTTTTGTGCTTCGTTTGTGCATATATGTTGGGCTGACTTCGCGCTTCGTAAATCCTGCATTCGCCATTCCGCTCGTTTCGGCTCTCATTTTCATCGTTTCATTCGCCCTGATTTTCCTTTTCAGGAAGCTCCCGCTGGGAACGCTCCTGGCATAAGAATTTTCTGATTGTCTCCAGCTGTTTCTGGCAGGTCTTTCTGCCCTCATCGTAAACGCGCTGAAGTTCGTCCGGGGATTTTTCCGTGCGCGAAATTGAAAGCGGAATCTCCGGGCAGATGACAAGAGCTTTTCCGGCTTTTTCCTGCTCAAAGGCATATTCTTTTTCCTGATTATAGACAATGTGCCTCTTTTTCATCGCTTCAAAGAGTTTGGGGTATTTTCTGAGCGCAATCTTTATTAAAGAAATGGCGCGGCTTGGCTTTTTTGTAAAAGAGCGCGGTTGCGTAAGTATAACAAGATTCTTTTCATAGCCCATATCCTCGAACGCTTTGAGCGGAATTGAGTCTGTCATGCCGCCGTCCAAAAGCTCGTAGCCGTCTATGCGGACCGGGCGCGAAGCAAGAGGCATACTTGCGCTTGCGCGCATCCACTCAAGGTCGGATTCGTTGCAAGTTTTCAGCTCTTTGTAAACTGGTTTTCCGCTGTTGCAATCTGAGGCAACAACATAAAAAGCAAGGGGATTTTCTGAATATGTCTTTAAATCAAAAACATCAAGTTCGTTAGGAATTTTATTGTAGCAAAAATCTTTTCCGTACAAGTCGCCGGTAAAAATCAGCGAGCGAAGGCTGCAATACCGCCAGTCTCTGGAAAAACGCTTGTTATAGCGGATTGCGCGCCCTATCTGCCTGGACTTAAAATTGCAGCCGAACGTCGCCCCAGCGGAAACGCCTATTGCTCCATCGAAGGAAACGGAATTTTCAAGCAGGACATCACAAACGCCTGCCGTAAACATTCCGCGCATTGCACCGCCTTCCATAACAAGCCCTTTTTTCATAAGAACTGGTGAATCTCCTTTTACTTCAAAGCTTCTTTCAATACTGAAAGATTTTTCTCCATCGTTCCGAGATATGTCGCGCCTTTTTTAATCTGCTTTGCAGTCGTTGACTGGAGCGAATCGAAAGTCAGGATAGTTGCATTTTTTGTTTTGCTGTTGGCAATTACAGTTTTTGCGATTTTTCCGTTTCCGTTCTCAATCTGGCATACGCTTTTCAGACCAAGCTCGTCAAGTTTTCCTGCAAGGAAAACGATTGTGTTGAAACTTGCCTCACTTTCGGCAGAACAGCCGGCGAATGCGGCAAAATATTTCAGGTTGTAGTCATCAACAAGGTAGCGGAACGGGAATCTGTCTCCGAAGAGAACTGTCTTTACCCTTGAAGATTTTACGACATCAGAATATTCTCCGTCAAGGCGGGAAAGTTTTGCTGTGTAGGAAGCAAGGTTCTTCTTGTAAACGGATGCATTTGCGGAATCTTTTTCACAAAGCGCATCTGCAATTGCGGCACAAAGCTCAGAAGCGTTCCTGAGCGAAAGCCATACATGCTCGTCTTTCTCATCCTCATCATGGTGGTGATGCTCGTCGTGGTTGCGTCCCAAAAGCAAATCCTCGCACTCATGGGCAGAAAGGTTTGAAGCAACAAAATATGAATTGACTTTTGAATTCATAAATTCTTCAAAACTGTTGTTTCCGAAATAAAAATGGAAGTGAGCGACATCATCTGATGGTGCATAACCGTGGTCGTTGAACATAACATATTTCGGAGCGTTTTTGTCACTTGTTTCAAACTTGTATCGGACATTCGTGATTTTGCCTTCGTCATTTTTCTTTACGGCATAACCCGCGTAAGAATATTTTCCTGTTACAGATTTTCCGTTGTCATAAGTCAAAGTGATTTTGTCTCCGCCAACTTTTACGAGTTTTACTCCGCAGTTCCACTTTGCTTCGATTTCCTTTTGCATGTCTTTTTCAGATTTGCCTTTTTCCTTTGCCTGATGCTCAACATATTCCTCAAGTTTTCCACTTGTAAGAACAGGATAGAGGGACTGCCACTCGCCATTAAATTCAGAAAGAGTGCGGTCTTTAATATCATGTTCGTGAATATCAGAAGAATGACTGTGAGAATGCTCGTCGTGCTCGTGCTCCATTCCTTCGACGATTTCCTCTGATTTTACTTTTTCTCCAAGAACATCAAGAAGATTGATGACTTTCATGTTCTTGTTCTTTGCATTTTTCAGAACACCGTCAACCCATTCATCGCTCTCTCCGCCAACATAAACGAAAATGTCGCTTTCTGAGATTTTCGCAATGTCCTTTACGCTTGGCGAATAGCTGTGAAGGTCAACTCCATTGTTCATAAGAAGCGTAAGCTCCACATTGTGGGCTTTTTCACCGATAATTTCTTTTGCCCAGTCATATTCAGGAAAAATTGTAGTTACGACTTTTAATTTTGAGTCGTCGGTTTTTGTTTTTTTCGCAAAAAGCGAACTTGCTGTAAGCGCAACAAAAAGTAAGACTGACACGATGATTCTATTTAATTTCATTTTTTTGCTCCTTTCTCTAATTTGAGAATGAATATCAAATTACATGAAGCTGAAAAAAATGTCAATATGAGAACAGTTTTCAAATTCAGTTTTTTTCCTCACATTCGGCGCAAATTCCGTAGAAAACAGTACGGAGCGGATTCAGGGAAATTCCGTGATGCTCTTTAAGATGTTTTTGGAGATGCGAAAGCTCCGAGCAGTCAAGATGAATCAAAACACCGCATTTTTCGCATTTGATATGAAAATGCTTGGATTCATCCGTTTCTCCATGCTTTTCGCCAACATACTCAAAGCAGGCGGCGGATTTTTCATCAATAAAATACTTTATCACAGTCCCGTCAATAACTAATTTTTCAAGCTGACGGTAAATTGTCGCCGTTCCGAGAGGATTATCCGAGAGAGCGAAATGTTTTTTCACATCTTCCGCTGTAAAATGCGAGCCTTTTGTTTCTTTCAGAAATGCAAGGAGCAAATCCTGCTGTTTTGTTTTGTACACAGATTTTATCATTTTTTATACAATATCATAGATTTTGATTTTTGATTAGAGCTGCCAGAATCTAAGTGCAAGAAGGAATATTTTGCTTCCGCTTCGTATGTTCTCGCACTTGATTGTATCAAAATCAGCGATGATTTTTTCGTTTTCGGCCTGCACTGTGAGTCTTGTTTTTCCGCCAAGAAACTCCTGCTTCGTTATGATGCCTGAAATCAAGATTTTGTCTTGCGGAACGATTTCATTTTTCCAGATTTCAGGATTTTCAATCGGAACGAACCATTCAGGGCGAATCATAAGAACTTTTCCGTTTTTTCTGATGAAATTCGCCTTTCCTGCAAAGTCCGCTACGAACTCGCTCTTAGGCTCAAAATAAATCTCCCTGGGGCTTCCTTCTTGCAAAAGTTCCCCCTTATTCAGAACTGCGATTTTTGTTGACAATGACAAGGCTTCGTCCTGGTCGTGAGTGACATAGACAGTAGTGATTTTGAGTTTTTGCTGGATTTCTTTCAGTTCCTCACGGACTTTCGTTCTGAGCTTTGTGTCAAGGGAAGAAAGCGGCTCGTCCATGAGAAGAAGTTTTGGCTCAAGGATTAACGAGCGTCCAAGAGCCACGCGCTGCTGCTGACCGCCTGAAAGCTCGTGAGGAAATCGGGAGAGCAAATCTTCTATTCCGAGCGAGCGGGCAGTATCAAAAGCCATGCTCTCCATTAAATCTTTGCCTATTTTCTTTTTCTGGATTTTCAGCCCGTAGATTATGTTCTGCATGACCGAAAGGTGCGGAAAAAGCGCGTAGTCCTGAAAGACCATTCCGACTTTCCGCTCATTGACTTCGATTCCTTTCTGGTCAGAACCGTCAATCAGAACTTGTCCTGAGAGCGGCTCAAGAAAGCCCGAGATAAGCCTTAGAAGCGTTGTCTTTCCGCAGCCGGAAGGTCCCAGAAGAGTAGTGAAACTTCCTTCTTCCACGGCAAGAGATACATTTTTTACTGCTTTTTCGTCTCCGAACGAGAAAGAGACATTTTTTAGTTCAAGTTTGTTCATAATTACGCCTGTTTTTTGTGAATCCATGAGTCAGCCAGGGATTTGAAGCTGCTTCCTTTATGCTTTGAGTCAAGGAAATTTACCAGAAACCGCCCGAGTATAAGGACGGAGAAAGTGAGCGCAGTTAGGACTGTGGCAAGGGCCGCGGATTTTCCCCATTCGCCTTGCTCCGCAAGATTCAGAATCCTGATTGACGAAAGCGGCGTGTTGAATGACACAAGGAAAATCACTGAGCTTATTGTTCCAACGCCGCGCACAAAATCATAAATCAGGGAGGAGGCTATTCCGCCCTGACTCAGCGGCAGAAGGACGCTCGCAAGGACTTGGATTTTGTTCGCCCCGAGCGAAAAAGCTCCGTCATCGAGAGTTGTCTTTATCTGAGCGAATACGGACGATACGATTCTGTACGAGAACGGAAGAAATGAAACTGTCATTGCGATTACGACAAGGACAGGCGATGAGCGGAACTTTAAGTGGCTTGCGGCAAGACTGAGCGAAAGGCCGAACAGAGAGCCTGGAATTGCCGCCGGAAGCTGGGCGCATATATCAATATATTTTTTGAACCGAAAGCGCGTTCTTGTAACGAAGAAAACTGACAAAGTTGCGATGAAAGTTCCTAAGAAAGAGGCAATGAGCGCGAAGGTAAGCGAGTTTTTCAGCTCCAAAGCGAATTTCTTGATTGATTTGATGTGCGCAAAAGTCAGGCTTGTGTCTATGCCCCATAATTTTTGAACGGAGCCAATCACTATGGATGCGAACTGAGCTAGAATCAGCAGTGTGAAAAAAGAGCAGAATGTGAGCATTAGGATTTTTGTTGGTCTGGATGATTTTTTTCCTGGAAGACTGGATTCTTTTGAGCCGATTGTGGCAGTCCTTGCGTTCTGGGATTTTGTAACATGGTTCTGAGCAAGAAACAAAATCATTGACGGAACAAGAAGTACGATTCCAAGGACGCAGCTCGTTCCTGCGCTGACCCAGCCTGTGAGCTGAGTGTAGACTTCTACCGCAAGCACCCGGAATCTTCCTGCCACAATCATGGGGTTTCCGAAGTCGCTCAGAACGGATACTGCTATGAAAAGCGCGGAGGAGAGAATTCCTGGCATTGCAAGCGGAATCGTTACCGTAAGGGCAATTCGTGGCTTTGACGCGCCCATTGCCCGCGCTGCTTGCTCCAAAGACGGCGGAATGCGTCTGAGCGTCTGGGAGCAAATCAAGTACGCGATTGGAAAAAAACACAGGACTTGGGCTATCAGAAGCCCCCAAAATCCGTACAGGCTTACATCAAGATTCAGAATTGAGTGCGTGATAAAGCCTTGCCGCCCGAACAGCAAGATGAACGAAAGCCCGCCAACGAAAGGCGGTGTCATCAAGTGCAGGATTGGAATAAGCGCGAAGAATTTTTTCAGCGGAATATCGGCTTTTACCACTGCGTAGGCAAAAATGTATCCCACCAGCACTGAGAGCGAAGTGGACGAAACGCACTCAAGGATTGTGTTCAGCATGGCTCTTTTCCACACGCCCGACGAGAGTACGGACGCAAAATCCCCGGCCTTTGGCGTTACGGCAACGCACAAAAGCGGGAATATTATGCACACCGTCAGGATAAAAAGCACGGACGCATAGAGAGCGTAAAGGAAAATATTTTTTTTTGTGCGGAAAGAACATGGCTTGCAAGTTCCTTCCGCTTTTTTTTCTATTTTATTGATTTTGACCATTTGTCGAGAACTTGGGCTTTTGTTTCAGCTGCCTTCCTGACATCATAATCTATTAAATCAATGTCGGCAATGGAAACGCTTCCTTCCGGAGCTTTTGCCTCTGGGTTTACGGGCGTTGTGAATGTGATTGCGCTCATAAGCTCCTGTGCCTCTGCCGAAAGCATAAAATCAACGAATTTTTTTGCTGCAGAAAGATTCTTGGAGTTTTTCATAATTGACACGCAGTCAACATCGCCCACGGATTTTGGCGGGGCTACGGGCGTAACATTGAATCCCTGATGATTGTACTTTGTGATTGCGTGAAGATAGGACACTCCCAGCGCGTATTCGCCTGTTCCGAGAAGTTTTGCGGGCGCGCTTCCTGAGTCAGGGAACTGACCGACATTCTGGGAGAGCGCGAGAAGATACTCCCAGCCCTTGTCATCGCCGAGCCTTTGGAGCTGGTTCTGGACGAAGAGGTAGCCCGTGCTTGACGCAGCTGGGTTTGTCATTACGATTTCGCCCTTGAACTCTGGGTTGAGCAAATCTTCCCAAGTTTTTGGAAGCGGAGTTCCGGGGAATTTCTGTGAGAATCGTTTTTCGTTCACCCCGATTCCCAGTGTGAGGACGCAGAATCCAGTCCAAGTTCCGTCAGATGCGATTGCGTACGGCGGAATGTTTTTTGCGAGCGGAGAAACATAGCTTTCAAGTGCGCCTTCTTTTGATGCCTGAATGTGGTAGCTTGAAGCTCCGCCCAGAAGAATGTCTGCTTGCGGGTCATTTTTCTCTGTTATGACGCGGTTCACAAGCTCGCCCGTTGTGGCGCGGAGGAATGTGACCGGAATGCCTGTTTTTTCCGTGAACAGTTTTGTGAGTGCCTCAGATTCTTCATCGTGGATTATTGAGTAGATTCTGAGAGTTGACTGATTTTTTTCCTTGCAGCCGAAAAGGGCGAGCGAGAATACCAGTGCGATTAATTTGAACAAAGACTTTTTTTTCATATACACCTCTGATTAATTCGTCATTCTGAGCGAAGCGAGAAGACCGGCCTGTTCGATTTTGTGCAAATATGATTCGTTGCGCTCTCAATGACAGTTATTTTGAAATTACGAAGATTCTAAAACTATTTTGGATATATAGAAATAATCAAAATGAGAAAAATTTATAAGGTCAGATTTTTGGGGGACGGTCTTTTTTGAGCCTTCCAGCAATCGTTCCGAGTAAATCCAAGTCCTCGTCAGAAAGATAATTGAGCTGAGGAATCATTTTCTTTACCTTTGGCTTTATGTCGTCCGAAAAGGAAGAATTTTTTCCGGTCATCAGGTACTCTACGGAAACGCCCAGCACCTGCGCGATTTTTAGCGCGTTCTCCGCACTCGGGACATTTCCGTTCTGCGCAAGGTAGTGGTTTATGGTGTGTAAACTGATTCCAGTTTTTGCGGCAAGCTCTTTTGACTGAATGTCCTTATAGGTCAATTCATTTTTCAGAATTTCTTTAAATCCCATATTACATAGATTAGTCGTTTTTGATTAGGATTATCTTTTTTATTGCTAAATACGAGTAGAGAAGTTATAATGAATCATATTTGATTAGAAATCATTATTCTAACCGAATATGGAAAATTACTTTTTGAGGAGATTATTATGTTCATTGAAAAGAAAAAATTTTTTGGCATTGTTTCCGCAGTTATCTTATTGGTTTTGAGTATTGCGATTGGAAGCTGTTCAGGCGGAACTGACTATGTAGGAAGTGAGAGTACGACTTCTTCACAGGAGAGCGAGAAGTCCAGCGGGAACGCTGATTTTGCTGCAAAGAAGCTGACTGGCACTCTGACAAGCTCGGACGGCTCGTATGTGTTCACGGACAGTGAAGGCGGCGTGTTTACATTCATGCCAGCGTCTTCAAGCGGCGACATTTTGTGTGATTCTGCCTCTGGGACATCGACAAGCAAGGAGTGGAATTATGTGCGCGGGGGTGTCGTGCTCTTGGCGGGTACATACACGGGAGATTTTGTAACAACGGAATCGTTTGTATTTACGCTTACTATAAGGAAAGTCTACAAGGAAGGTGGTTTTTCAGAAGCAATCATAGTCCCGACGGTTTTTATAGCCAGACCGGACATGACTTTTCGTGTTGAATTGCCGAATGTGTACGAAAATACACCTGAGAATAAAGCTCTTTTTGAAAAAGAATCAGAGGAAGAGTTAAAAGACGAGACAACTCCAATTGATGACGGAATGGTTTATGTTCAAGGCGGAACGGTAACAGGTGCTACATCAGGCTCTCATGTATTCATAGAAGGCAGGGAAGTGACAATAAAGAATCTGTATGTATGCGACCACCCCGTTACCCAGTATGAGT
>JAEEGL014037500.1_pt1 | contig 27740 bp, 22 predicted proteins | sample 9134231 | NCBI WGS metagenome assembly JAEEGL01 (sample SAMN16246548, study PRJNA631951) | gut metagenome | biome: gut microbiome; feature: rumen; material: fiber-attached | host: Bos | place: Iran: Karaj | collected 2018-10
CTCGCCCTCGTCCTCGGCGGCAAGCGAGAAAGCATTCACCGTGGCATCGCCAGTGATATAAAAATCAACGTTTTCAGTGAAGTTAAGCTTGTTTTTCACCTCCTGACAGAGCTCATAAAAATCGGGCAACAGCTCAGGCTGCACCTTCAGGCTGTGACCTTCCATGCTGCTGCGCCAATAAGCGTCATTGTTCGAAATCTTAGTCTTACGCAACACCTCTTCCACCACGGAGCCCTGCAAAGCCTCGTAAATCTGTGTGCCAATCTGCTTCTCCAGTTCTATAGTCGGGTTGAATTTTTTCATGTTCATGTTATTTTGTGTTATTACTCTCTTCTGTCATTCCTAAAATCCAGGGCAGGCAGTAAGCGGTTATTTCGTTCAAGAGTGTGCTCTTGATGTTAAGCTCATTATATGGACGGATGTCGCTGTGGATAAAGAGATCTTTATTGGTGTCTTTGCATTCTTCACCTTCTTTCAATGTCTTATCTTCGATATTCTTTATCTTATAAAAATCTTCATTTGGCTTTGCCACACGGAATCCCATGAAAAGCTTCTCAACATTCCATCGGTTATGCTCCATAACGGCAATCATTTTCATCTCTTCTTCCGTCAGGATGTCGTCCTTGGATATTTTCTTTCCTTTTATTGCTTGTAATGTATCAAGTTTACATTGGATGTTGTCGGCACAATAGAAATTTGACCATTTCTTGGACACTGAAAGCTTTTTCCATTTTTCGTTAGCTTCAGACCATATCGTGTCAAGCGACAATGCTTTCCTATCCTCCACTTCTGTAATTAACTTTTCCTTCAACACATCTTTGTTAGTTGTGTTGTTTTGCAATAAATCGTCAAGAACATCATACAAGAAACTATAGATATAATTTACCAATTTGGCTCTTTTAAGAGAATCTTCGTCAAAACAATAAGCCATATCCTCCATTCCGAAAGGATAAATATTGGCATAACGGCCATTGCTTTGTTTTGAAACCACAACACCATTTTCTAGTGTTTTATATATTGGTATAAGACTATCCCGTGTTGTTTTATCTTTAACTTTTTTAAGATTCTCCGGTGAAAAACAGTCGTCTGTATTTCTCAAGTTGGTCACGAAGTTGTCAGCTCGCTCCTGACGGATGAATATTGGAGTTTTGTTTTCATAAACCTCATCAGGCATATTCATACCCATGACGAAGTTGTTGCGTTGGTCGGTCATCGCCAGGAATATTGACAAGTATTGATGTTCGTCAACAGCCCAATCCCTCAGCAAATCCTGTACCTGTTTAGAAAACACGTCACCTTTTATAAACTCAAATTCCACATCCAAAAAATCATGTCTGTCAATCTCTTTCGACAATAATTCCTTATGGATCTCAGGTGAATATTGGGCGTTATCCGCTGTCATGTCGCAATATAGATACGACTGCACCTCGCAGAAATGCCTGCATCGAGTAAAGAACAATGGCATTTGATGATCAGCATTATGGTCGATAAATGTGATACGTGTCTTTTGCGAGTTATCTTTGTCGAAATTGGGGAAATGATGCAGATGAGCCGCCTCAGTAGCGACAGTAGAAGCAAAATTGTTGCTACCGACTATCACCATATGAACACGTTTTTTGTCATCAGGCTTTATACCATCTTTATAAATTGCGGGATAACCTTGCGGCGCATTCTCGTTTTTCTCTCTATACTGTCTTTTAACAAACACCTGATTGGTCCATCCGGTATAAAAATTATATGGGATAAATTCCATATTCAACTTTTTCAACTTGCTGAAAATCTCAGATGTCTTCAGTGCTGCAAAAGTATCAATATCCTCAAACAGACAGACTATACGCTTTGGTTTGTTTTCACTTTTTATTTTCTCAAGATACGAGTAAATGTTATCGACGCATTCAACGTTGACTGCATCGTGGGCTGGCTGTTGGCGGTTGCCAATAACGAATATGTCCTCAGCTTTTTCAAGATGAATATCTTTATAATATTCACTCGCAGTTTTTTGTCCGTAATTGACTATTATCTTGTCAAGCTTATCCTTTGCCACCGATTTCTGCAGTTTTTCCTTGACTTTTGGCACATCATAGGATGTAAGGATCAAAATATTTGTATCTCTGTTTTTCTCTTTATCTTTTTCAAAAATATCCATTATGATTGACGGCACCATATCGTCGTAACCCATGATGATATGATGGCCTTTTCTCAGATAATGAATTAAGCCGTTACGGTAATCTTGCACTCGATGATCGATATAGTTGGTAATAAAACCGATTATCAATCCGTTAAAAATGAATATGCCGAAAAGATAAGTTATTACGCTAAAGAACATTATCCAGCCGTGAAACACATCACCATTATACAGATTGTTTAAAGCATTAGCATCTATTAGCAAATAAATTGGAAAAACTATCCTCCAAATATGTTTTTCTCTACAATAAGCTTCGACTTCACAATTACATCCTGTAAGATATAACAAAAACAAAGATATACCAAAAGCCAATAGCATTAAAACTACCAGAAACAGAAGCTGTCCCCAGACGTCATGTGACAATGATTTGTCTATGAACAATTTTATATCTTTCCTATATCTTTTCATAACATTTTAATTTTATTCTTTTATTTACCTAACAACCATTGCCAGAAAGTTTTATTTGATTTTTGCTTCTGTATCTCTACTTTTGCAGCGATCATCCACTCTCGTGTTACACGTGTATTCGGGTGGTTGCTTCCCAGATGGGTGTTGAATATCGCAAAGGCTTCCTCAAAATAAACTAAAGCATCTGAATAATCTCCTTTTTGATAATACACCGAACCAATATTGTTGTATGAAAATGCTATACTTGGATGTTTTGATCCAAAAAATTTTTCTTCTATTGCCAAACATTTGAAATAAAACTCAAGTGCCTTATAGCTATCACCTTGCTCTTGATATACCGAACCGATATTATGATAGTCTATCGCGGTTTTAGGATGTTTTGTTCCGTATGTCTTTTCATTTATTTTCAATGCTTTCATGTGGTACTCCAATGCCTCATCATACCTTTTTAAAGCTTTATACACACTGCCAATGTTGTTATATGTTGCGGCGGTATTTGGATGACCAGCCCCAAATTCTTTTTCCTCTATTGTTAAAGCTTTGGTATAATATTCAAATGCTTTACCATATATGTTCATCTTATCATACACTGCGCCAATATTACTATAAACAATAGCCGTATAAGGATGCCCATTACCTAGTGCTTTTTCTGCATTAGCCAATGCCTTATTATAGTAATCCAATGCCTTACTATACTCCCCTTGCTTAAGATATATCATACCAATGTTATTGTAGGAGTTGGCAATGGCGGAGTTTACCATGCCATAGTTTTTAATCCTTATTGACAAAGCCAAAGAATAATACTCCAACGCTTTGTCATAGTTGCTCAGTTCATCATACACTGCACCTATATTATTATAAGACGATGCTGTTTTAGGATGTTCGTCACCTAGCGTTTGCTTAACTATTTCCAAAGATTTGAGTAAAAAACTCAAAGATTTTTCATATTCACCTTGGAGTTGGTATATTGTACCGATATTATTGTACGCAGTAGCTATATTTGGATGTTTTGTGCCGTATAATTCCTCTATGATGCAAATTTGGCGTAATAATACTTTTTCAGCATCACTATACTCGCCATATCTATTAAGGAATCTGGCATAATCAGATAGCAGGTTTGAGTATTTTTTCTTATCGTAATTTATTTCTTTTGCCATCTCATCGGCCTGAGAGTAGATAGCTCGTGTACTTTTAATACGTTCACTAATTACGATAGATACATCTGACAATATAATTAGTGCTTTGAGTGATAGTTCCTCAATGGAATTAACTACAACTTTCCTTTTCTGTTCTGTAAGTGCTTTACTTTGTTTATAATCATCCAAGTTGGATTTTGCATCATGCTCAGCTTCATTAAGGATTATATTTGCTTCATGAACATTACCTTTCTCAAAAGCTTCGATTGCTCGTCTCATACGGCCAGTAATCGTTTCGTCTCGTAGCTTAGCTATACGCTTTGCAGTATCAAAAAGTAGTTGCTGTTGCTTTTCAAAATCCTTTTGAAGTTGATTTTTTTCATCAAGAAGTTTTTGCAAGTCATTTATCAAGTCATTGTCACCAGGAAATTTTTCCAAGCGATAGTTAGCTTTCTCTATCAGAAAAGGCAGCTCTTTCAGGCGTTGACTCATACGCTGATAGTCGGGATTACCTGCGGCAAAACCCAAATTATCCAAATGGGCAACCGTAGTGTCTTCAAGTTTTATTTCTCCGTTTTCCACATTTAGATTATCCAATCTATTGTTTTCCACCAATTGTAACTGCATAACAAAATGCAATTGCAAAGAATCATTATTGTCGTATTGGCACCAATAATGTCCCATTTCATTGAACAGGCGCTCTTTGAATTCCTTGAGCTCTTCGCTTTCCTGCTCTCCTTCAAGCAAATCTCGGCAATAGACGTATGGTTTGGGACTTATTCCTGTACGCTGAAACTCTTCAGTGGCTACATCGAATTCCTCAATAGTAAATTTACCAGCCTTTTTATAAAAAAGAGCAAGGAACATGTCGCTGGCACGCACTTCATCATTGTATTCGTCTTGCTTACGACAATTATTATATGCTGCATCAGAATCTTCCCATTCGAAAAGTTCTATGCGCTTCCCTCTTTTTTCATAAATCTTATCTAACCGCCGAACCAAATTACCAAAAGCATTTCTATCGTTTGCTAATTCCTCAGACGATGCAAGAAAAATCTTTAGTGTTTTCATAACTATTTGTTTAATATTTTATACTGGATTTTTTAAATTAAACAGCTTGTTTTTCAATCCTCCATCCTAATTTTAGAATAAGTTTCAGGGTCTCTACCGCTGTATTTCTGTCGTATTCCCTCTCGCTCTCAGGCAGCTCGTCGTAATCTATGAGGCACGGATGCTTCTTAAGGGAATCGTTACGTTCTGTGCCATAAGTCCAGCCGTCTTTTATACGACCCAGTGCCCATATGTCATGCACGTTGCGAGCCATCTGCTCGGTTAGTTGTTTCAGTTCATCCGACAATGCGATATCGGAGGTGTTGATAGGATTTGGAGTGTATGTTGTTTTCATGTTATATGATTAAGACTGACAAAAATACAAATAATTTTTCACTTTTCCAAGAAAAAACAGATTTGTTATTCTCATTATGTATTATTTATCCATAACAACACGCAAACCTAAGTTGTAAGCTCTGTCGTCTGGACTGTTATAGTATCGATATGACACTCGACAATGTCCTGCATTACTATGCCAACTTCCACCACGATAAACACGAGTAGCGCCAGAACTTGGTCCGGTTGGATTATCCTGATCCGCCTTGCTGTATTTTCCATACATATCCTGGCACCATTCCCAAACGTTTCCACTCATGTCGTATACATCTATTTCGTTTGGCAATTTTGCACCCACAGGATAAGTTTGACTTCCTCCTATAACAGTTACATCTTCTATTGTATTGCTACCGCTATATTTGTATCCTTTGCTCTTATTACCACCTCTTGCTGCATATTCCCATTCTGCTTCAGTCGGCAATCGGAAATTTTGTCCTGTTATTTTATTTAATTTTTTTATGAATTCCTGACAATCATTCCAACTAACATTTTCCACAGGATGGTTTTCACCCCTCCAATGAGAAGGGTTCTTACCAGTTACTGTTTCCCACAATTTTTGTGTAACCTCAAATTTTCCGATATAATAATCATCTAGAGATACACGATGTGTAGGCTTTTCGTCGGCTTCAGCTTCTTTACCCTGTTCTGATGTTCCTCCCATGATGAACGTTCCACCCACGACAGCCACCATTTCCATTATAACTCCATTTATAATAATTGACTTGTTTTTAAAACTATTGGCAACTTGTTTTCCAAGTATTTTATTAAGTGAATCCAATAAAATCGGCAACTTCTCAGCATAGTAAGGATATGCATCTATCCAGTGCATCTGATTTAGCATCACCCTCAAACCTCCAACAATTTTTGTTTCATCAACACGAAATGGTATAATAACCTTACCTTCACTAAAAGCAACATTTATCTCACCTTTAACCCATTTTGATACAGATGCGGGTTCTGAAAACAACAACACAACAACCTTACAGGTAATAATAGCTGTATCTATCAAATCGCCATATTCACTACCCGAAGGTATATCACGTGGTGCCATCCAACACTTGAAACCATTATCCTCCAAATAATGGCAAACACCATCGGCAATACTTTTCTGTTTACTTGAATAACTAATAAATATATCGTGATTCATTTTAATACTGTTTATCATAATTTTATTCCAAATAATACATTTTCCTCTCCTCCGGTGTCAACGGACGGTATTTGAAGTGCTCGCGCGTTTGGTCGATAAGGTCTTGAAGAGGTGGGAATGGCCAGATGCGGATGGTGGCATCATTTGAAACAGCAATTATATGCCGATTATCCGAACAAAATGACACATAACCGACTTTATCCGTATCAACCGAAAAAGTATGCAATATCACCCCAGTTTCAACATCTCTTATACGAATTATTCTCATGAACAATGTGGCATCAATCGATACCGTTACAATTCGTTTACCATCATTACTATATGATGCAAAAATAATCCATTCATGTTGCCCCTGAATATGATTTGATATTTTTCCTGTATTAATATCATAGATGTTCACCATCTCATCGTTTGAAGCTGATATTATATGCGTTCCATCAGGTGTAAAAGCATTGGGATGAAGCATCCAAACACAATTTTCAAATCTATTAACTATTTTGCCTGTTTCTGAATTCCAAATAATGATAGTATTGTTCAGTGCATAAGAAATAATGTGTTTCCCATCAGGGCTAAATACCACTTTATGGACAGGGCTGTCGTGTCCTTTTAGTGTTCTTATAATATCACCTGTTTTAGTATCCCAAACAATCAATGTTTCATCCGACGATGCTGACACTATATACTTCCCGTCCAAACTGAATACCACCGAATTTACATAATAATTATGACCATTAAGAGTATGTATAATTTTGCCTGTTTTAGCATCCCATACGAAAACTTTTCCATCATTTGCTGCCGAAGCAATAAGCTGACCATCAGGACTATATGCACATGAATTCACAGGTAATGTATGCCCTATGAGAGTTCTAACTATTTTCCCAAATCTTAAATCGCATAAATAAATTTCATTGTTACCAGATATTATTGCTATTGTATTATCATCAGGACTAAGTGTAACATAATTAATTATATCAATACTATCTTTTAAAGATATTAGGTTATCTCCTGATGACAAACAAAAATCAACAATATCTTTACCAGATGATGCAGCCACTATATGATGACCGTCTGGACTATATGAAGCAGAATAAAACCAGCTGGTAAGTGAACTACTATAATCAATTTTTTCACCTGTTTCTAAATTCAAGATACACAAAGAGCCATCAAATGCAACGGATACTAAATCTTTGCCATCTGGACTATATGACACTTGATTGACTCCATCATTGTGTTTTAAAAAAACACCAAGATAATTCCCTGTTTTTGCTTCCCATATACGCACCGTTCTATCATATGATGCCGATGCTATATATCTGCCATCTGGACTATATGTAGCATAATTGACACCTCCTGTATGTTCGGTCAAAACATTTAACGCATTACCATTTTTAACATCCCATATACGGACAGTACCATCCCATGAAGCCGACACCACACGATTACCATCTGGACTGAATCTTGCCGAAACGACCATATCATTATGTCCTTTAAACACTTGCAACAAATCCCAATTATCTACATCCCATACACGAACAGTACTATCTTTGGAAGCCGATACTATTTTTGAGCCATCAGGACTGTATGATGCATAAGTTACGCCTTTGGTATGTCCCCTTAAAATTTTATTATTCTCTCCTGTATCAGCATCCCAAATATAAATAAGACCATCGTTTGACGAAGCTATAATATGTTCTCCTGTAGGACTATACAATGCCGATATAACACCATATATATGTTTGCGTAACCCTTCTAATTCATATCCCGTCATTACATCCCAAATACGGACAGTACCATCCAATGAAGCCGACAATATATGAGTACCATCAGGACTATATGTTGCTGATATTACATAGCCTTCATGTCCTTTATATATAGCAACATGATTATCCACTGCATATCTCAATGCCGCTTCCGCTTCAACAACATATGGTCTATCCTCATTTCCATTAATATCTGGCAACACCTGCAGCAACAATCGCTGAGCCGTATATGGATCACCTTCGTTGACTAAATCTTGAGCCTTTTTTGCAATCACTTTTGCCTGTTCCTCCATCTTTTTCCAATTGGCTTCTAAGGTCTTTTGTCTTTGAATGTACATCCAAGTTAAAATGCCTGATATGGCCAAAAATGACGCAATTATCGAAATAGTAATCAATATCCTTCGTCTCTTTTGTTCCCTCTCCCATCTCTGCCACAGCTCGTCAAACTTCAGCCCGAACATCTGAGCCACCACCTTCACTGCGGCTGCATCACGACCCATCTCATTGATGTTCACACCAAGCAGTTCCTGCTCGGCAGGCATCTCCCTCAACGTTACAGGAAAACACTCTTCTTCGGGATTTTGCGCATGTGCAGTGCCACCAATGATAAACGGAATAATCTTATCGCTCCGCCCCATATCGATGAAAGCTTTCACCTCCTTGCTAACCCATTCCGAATGAGCGGCATGTGGCGAACAAATCACTATCAGATACTGCGAGTTTTCAAGTGCATCATTAATTTCTTCGGCCAAAACGCCACCCGCCAAATCGGATTTATCTCTGAATATAGGACGAATCTCTTTCGGCAAGTCGCTCCTCCCGTTCAGATTCGACGGCAGCTTGTAATGCTCCAGCTTGTGCTGAAGCCACTTGGCCCACTCCTCATCCTCGCGCTTGTAACTGATGAAAGCGAAATAGCGTTTTCCTTTATCCATATTACATGAAGTTTTGACTTACTATTTTTCAACATCACAAACCAACCGCACTCCACGGCCGTCGGCTCTGCCGTAAGCATGATACGATGGCGTGAGACTGCAGTCTTCAATAAACACGTAATATGCCTTTGCGTTGTCGAAAGGTGTTTGCGACCAATAGTATCCGATTTCGCCTTCGTTGTCGACTCTGGTTCCATCGCGATAGCCTGTGGCTGGCAAAAAGGCAGCTCCATTAGCCTCAAATATTGTGGTCCAATCAGACTTCAACGAATTGTCTGACAACACAAACAGCACTATCTGAGCGGAATCAATCGCTTGGATAATCTTGTTTTCAAACTGCTCGCCGCTCTCAATACCATCCAAATCAATCCAACATTGAGTGCCGACTTCTTTATTGATTTTATCAATAAAAGGCAAGACTATAGCTTTATCTTCCCTGGAATAGCTTATAAAAATGTCGATTTGCATAATGAAAGTTTTGGCAAAAATAATAATAGTTTTTCACTTTTCCAAGAAAAAATAATGAAAATAATGTTTGATAGTGCTTATTTACATGTTCTGTATTGCAATCGCATTGCGTTGAGAAAAATACAAAAGCCACGAAAATAATTCGTGGCTTGTAATCCAAAACTGTCAAAATCGTTGACTTTTGTATTATAGACTAACGCACTACTCTTTTTCTGCATTGATCTTTAGAGTACACATTTCCCCTCTATCTTCAACGTTATGATTAATATAAATCATTTCATCATATTCATCTATAGTAATAGTTGAGTTGACATTGGAACTTTTCAGCACGAATTTTTCATCGCTTTTTGTAATTTTATACGTCATGCTATTTCTGAAAAACGGCAAACCATTACTCATAATTACATCAACACTCACTGTGTTTTCTGATTTTGGGGTAATTTTAACCTTAACGTTATTGTATTTTTCAATAACTTCACCTGAATTTATCAGTTTGCCTTTGCCAATGTAAGTGCCTGTCACTTTTGACGAATAGTCGATCGAAGATTCGTTTTTCTGTTTTTTCGGTTTACTTGCCGTCTGTTCTGTGTTGCTTCCGACAAAAACTTCGCTTGCAATCACCTCTTCTTCAACAACTGCTGCACTTTCAACAACATCCTGCCTCACAGTCTGCGTATTATTAGATTTCGGTGTGCTTTTTTTTGCAATTGTTTTGTAATCAGCTGTTTGAGTAATTGGCGCCCAAGCGATATCTTGATTCGTTCTCTGTTTTTTAACATAGGAATAACTCCACTCAAACTGATCTAGCTCAGTAGCCAAAGCAGGAAAGATCATAATGCCTAATCCTGCAGCGCTAGCAAATAGAAATGGTGCAACCGCTCCCTCTGCTCCCGCCAACAAACAAACTATTCCGCCAAAACTACCAGTAAAACTTGTAATGCCTCCCAAAACAATCGCCGCTTTTTCACCAGAATGTAAGTCTCTATTATAATTTAGAGCAAAAGGCACATATTCCGAAGAGCCTTCGTCTTTCGACAACAGATACGCATAATAATTATCTTTATCCATACTAACAACAGCCGTTCCACTACTCGACACTTCTCCCATAAATCTCATATTTGGGGAATATATCTTGGTACCAGGCTTGCCGGAAACTGATATCTTTTGAGGAGCTCCACATGAAAACAGCATTAATAACATCAATAATGGTAAGAATCCAAACAGTTTTTTCATAAATCAAAATCTCCTTTTATTGAAAATCATACAAAATACCATGGACATAATTTGATTTGCCCTCCTCATACCGCTCGTCATTAAAATTTATATTGTAATATGGCTCATTTAATGCATCGGGTTTGGCAACATAAATCTTTCTCAAGGCGTCGTTGACATTTTTATATTTTGATACAGGGACGACAATCTTAGAGTTGGCATAGAAATATGTTACTAGTTTCTTGTAGCTTTTGCCATCGTCTATTGAGTACGATATACACACGCTGAATGTGCAATATGAGTTTTTCTTATCCAAATCAAGAGAGGTGGTTTCACCATACATTCTGCCGCCTATTCCGCTAATATTGTACACTTTTGACATCGCAGCCTGACTATGAGGTGATAATGACACTTCCGGCAAATCGGCAACTTGTGTAATATATGTTGTAGATGTACCATCTGTACTAGCTCCGCCAACATTGACACCACCCAACAACGTTCCGACAGGACCTCCGACGCCAAAAGCACCTGCTACAGCACCAAGATTAACCAATCCGCCAGTCGTTGATGAATATGAGTTTGTCGTAGAAGTCGTTCTTACTGTCGGATCATAATATGATGTCGAAACACCATTTGAGTTGACAAAAAATGACTTTGTTTGGTCAATGGTCATAATCTCATCTGTTCGATTAAATACAATAGCAGTAAGATCGCCATTACCAGATATAGAATATGCCACAATAATCTCTACCTCTTCTGGTATTGGATTGTTATCGTCTGGCTGAGCAAAAGTTGTTCTCACCGATTGGTATGCAACTCTATCCGTACTCAGATATGACGAGGAGCACGATGTTAGAATAACACTTATTCCAGTCAGACTTAACAAAATGATTTTTCTAAAAAAAAAACTCATGTTGAATATTATTTTGCATTAATAACAATAAAACCATCAACGCCATTGACTCTCAGAACGTAATAGCCTTTCTCGGTTGGCGTAAATGATATTTTTGTTGTTCCAGCTTTCGAAACCTCAGATTTCATGACACTAACTGGTTTATCAACAAAATCTTGTGTAGTAAACGTCTCGAATTTCAATGCCTTTTTACCAGACCCCTCGCTATAATGAGTGGTTTTTGTGGCAAGAATCACGGCATTGTTGTCAACCATATTTGCATAAATGATGATTTCTTGACCGGCATTCACTTTTAAGGCATTGACTGTCGATTTGGGGTTATTCAACTCAATATAGTATATCCCCCTTGGATTGATATCAATCGTTTGGAAATTAACATCTGAGCCTTCATATTGATACTGACCTTTGGCAAGAACTTTGTCCAAAATAGGAGCATAACCATCATTAATTTCCCTCTTTAACGACACAACATCCTTCAAATCAACTTCTTTTGTCTTGTTATTGTCGGTCAAAACAGTGATTGACTTGCCAAGAATCTGATTGATAATAAAACCTTTTATTTTTTTCTTATTTTTTAGGTAAATCACATCCGAGAACTTCGATTGTTCAGCAAACGATTGTTTATCATTGATTGGTTCTTTGGCTATGCTTTCGATATATGAGAAATCGCAAACTCTTTCTTCACTTCCGTTGTCGATTCTTATTTTGCTGCCTGGATATATTTCTGTTATGCGGCCTTTGATAACATCACCACTTTTCAGTGTAACAACACTGTTGATACCCGACAAAAGTGTTATAGGAATGTTATCTTGTCCGATATAGCTTATATCCTCCCAATTAATAACCGTTGACTCATCGCTGCCTTCTTGTACAAATCCGATGGTTTTTCCAGGAGTTTGTTCAGCAATATAGCCTTTCATTTTTGAGCCGTCTTTCAAGTATACGGTCTCGTCGTTTTGCGCCATGAGGGAGGTGAGAATCCCCACAAACAGCATGGCTGTTATATACATCTTTCTTTTCATGACAAAACAATTTTGGTCAAAGTGTCATGGGAATGAAAGCCCATGACACTTTTAGTGAATATTATTCTAATGACGATTCTATTAATTTGGCATTGCCAGAGACAATATCCAATACTTTATTGGATTTTATATTTTGATAACTGCTGTTATCAATACATTTAGAAGTCTGGTCAATTGTCATCGTTCCTGCTTCAACATCTATATTTACAGCATATTGTTGACCCGGGTTAAAAGAATAATCCATTGGGTCTGCCAAAGTGTAAAAATCACTATCTATTTTAATCAATGGATAACTAGTCAAGTTATTACCCGGTAATAAAGCAGCATACCCCTTCACAAAATCCGCACTATAATCTGTTGTGATGATTTTCTTGAGTGTATACCAGTATCCACTATATGGGCATATGCATTTAAATCCGGTGCCGTCAACTAAAACCCGATCCGGCATTTCGTCCATACTCCATCTTAATTCAGTGCCCAAATTATCGTATTTATGAATATAAGCAAAACGGACTACACATAATGCCGTCAGTGACTCAAGATTGATAGATGTATTGACACTGCCACCTTTTACGACTACATTTTGCATTTTCAATCCCAAAAGTTTATCACAACTACCGATATAGCCAGTTTCATTAATCTGTATTGTGGATATATTATCTTCAAGATTTGTTTCCCAGTAAGCAAATCCAGAGGACGGAGTATAAACATCTGACATGGCAATACAAGTATATTCTCCATCGGGCAGTTTACCAGAATAATGAGCTTGTTTGGTGTAATCAGCTACCTGTGATTCAAATCTATCTACAAGCGAGCCATTCTTGTCATATATAAACAGGCGCAATCTTAAAACATCACCTGGCATCATATCAAAATCATCCTCCAAAACTGGTGTAAAATTGTTAATAACATTATATGGATTGATTTCAATATTAACAGCATACTCTACATCAATCTTCTTATCCTTGTTGCACGACGTAAAACCAAACAATACGCTGGCAACTGCTATCATATATAATAATTTTTTCATGGTTCTATATTTTTAAAGTGTGAATAAATAGCTTAATGAAATTTGAATAACATTGTTTTTCCATGGCAGATTGTCAGCCAGTTCGCTCATGCCCAAGTTGTAGCGTGCATTGACGGTAAGGCCCATACCAAAATCATAGCCAAGACCTACTCCGACAAGGATATCTTTGCCACCATTAAGGTTAGTAAAGTCGTAATTCGCGTTTTTAGTCTCAATCTTCCCAGGACCCGAAACCATAAATGCGAACTCAGGTCCAACCTCAATGTTGAACGACTCCGTCAGATAGAATTTCAGCATCACAGGAACAGTGATATAGCTTAGATTCACTGCCTCTCCACTGATTGAAGCACCTTGTGTAGAATACAAAATTTCAGGCTGAAGTCCAAAAAATCCTGTACCAAAAGCACTGTTAAGATGACGTTGTCCCCATCTCATGTTGAAAGCGACACCGGCATTAAACCCGGCTTTCATCGACATGTCTTCACCTCCACTTACTCCGTTGAGCATAGAGAGGTTTACTCCCACTTTGGGTCCGATTTTTGTCACCATAGTTGACACATGTTGCGCCTGAAGCTGCGGTAATACGAACAAACAGCCAAGCAAAATAGCTAAAAATCTCTTTTTCATAACTGTTAAATTTAATTAGTATTGATTAATATTCCATTTCTTCCGGTATATATCTATTTATTATGATTTTCTGTAAAGATTTGATTGGGATGAAATCATTCTCCGAAATCCTTACGTTTATGGTTTTTTCCATAAAATCTTCGCTCATCAAGGCAGAGATTTTCATCGTTATCGTCATTGATTCGCCAGTATTGAATACTTTGCTCTTCGATTCGTTGTCGTCACCCAACGAGACGTAAACACTAGTATTATCGGATTTCGTTTTAGCTGTATTTCTAATCACGACCTTCACCTCGGCAAAACCAGTTGAGTCTGCTGTAACATTTTTATTGGGGTATGAAACTGAAAAACCTTTTTTGTTTGTCAACGATATTTCAAACGATCTCTCCAGATATTGGATGCCATCGCAGTTAACAGCAAGTTGGTATTTTTTTTCAGCGACTTCGTCATAATCTTTGTGCTCCGGAACAATTTCAAATGCAATTTTCATTTCATTGTTTTTATTAGAAAGCACACTGAATCCCACATTGTCATCATCGTCGTCTTTCAACTCAAATTCAAGGTTCTTGTCTTTCATATGAGCGGGCTTGTTTACCACAATTTCGACTTTCTCCTTAGTGTTGTGATAGAAATCGAATCTTTCTTTAGGTATTGAAGTGCTGATTTTCTGGCTTGGCAACACACGAACCACGCCCCATTTCCCATTTTGTGCAACAGCCATATACTCATAGTTCAAAACGTTGGCGTTTTCAAACTGCGCAGGCACTATTGGCTTACCGTTATACATTATATCGCACAAATAACTCTTCTCAATCGACAAAGCACCTGTGTTTATATTATTCATTTTGTCAAGCGAATAGCTTTCTCCATAATTCTCAGAGCTACCATTTATTGTGCTCGACACAAGGCACCATTGATTGTTAAATGTGTAGGTATTACCAGCATGAGTGATGGTTTTGCCGTTTTTTTGAGGCATAAACTTCTGTTTTGGTGCAGGTATAAGTTTTATAACATTGCCGCTTTTATCTACAATAGCCCACGATAAGTTTGAGTTGAACACCAAAGCCTGTCCATGGTGGAACGAATAGCCTTCAACCATCTTACTACTGAAGTTACCTGTCAATGGATTGCCATTAGTGTCAAAATACCCAAATATTTTGTCGTTTTTCTTGATAAAAGTAACACCTTCCGAATATGGCAACACCTTATCGTTATTACAACCCAAATAGCCAGATTCCTCATTGCCGTTTACATCAATAAAGCCCCATTTTCCTCCTTTGCTTGCAGCAAGTTTGCCATCTGAAAAGTATGGAAATTCGGGATCAATGGTATAGCCGCTGATAGTTTCATAACGTTTTTTATCACCATAAACTATTGCATATAACTGTTTGCACATTCTGTCGGTCACCAATGCAATTCCGTCTTTAAATTCAGTAATATTTTCATATTCGACGGGCAAAATTTCGGTACCGTCAGCTGTAATCAGCCCAACTTTTCCACCTATTTCTACTTTAAACATATCGTACGGAACCTGCGTTATAGCATCATATATTGGTTTTTTGACCCATTCGATGCTTTGTGCTTTGATAACAATTGGTATCAAAGTCAAAAAAACAATAAACAATAAACCTTTTCTCATGATCTAGTATATTTTATCATTCATTTCTTTAACATATTTTGCGTGAACTCCATAGGAACCGGTAGCCAGTTTTGTTGATTTACCCCATATTACTCCAATAAGATGTCCTTTTCTGTCGCATATAGGAGAGCCACTGCATCCTCCAATGTTTTCACCTTGAAGTTGGAATGTATATTCACCTGGAAGTTTGCTAACTTTCACCTCATGTATTGTCGGCTGCATTCCGCCATTTAGATTATCAAGTCCTAACATTATTCCAGAAGGATAACCTATTGACCAATAAGTTTTTGTCTGAGGTTTTAAATCTTTAGGATTCATCAGACATTTGTCCAGGTCATAAACGAATTTTACACTCGCTGGCAATGCTCCAGAATTCATTTGCATAATAGCGAGGTCTATTTCCGGATTATCTGACACTTTCACGACAGTACAACGATCAAATTCCAAATATGTACTGTACTTATGATTTGTTATAGCAACTCCAATATAATCGCGCTCACCAGAGATTCTTACGCTAGAGTTTTTATAACGCATGATATAGCCGTTAAATCTTTGAATCTCATTTAATATCTGACTTTCATCCACATAATTTGTCAAATACATATATATCAAAGATCCCAATGGCGTGTCGTTAAGATTCTCCAAATCACGATAAGTACGCAATTCATTGATTGTAAACGCATTATTTCTAAGAAGAATCATCTGTTGTTTTATTTCGTTGCTCACTTCATAATCATTCTCGACACCATACCATGGTGTTGCAACATGGCGATTAGTTGCCATTCTTCCATCTTCAGAAATGAAAAATGCTGTGCCAAAGTAGCTAAACGGCTCCCAATGTTCAGCAATATACTCCTTATCACTTTTTGTCATTGTTGCATTCATAGTGTTTTTCAAAAACACCCCGCCTTTCAGATTATCTCGACCAAACTCGTATTTTTGAGGCCAATCAGGAATAATGCCAATAAACGGGTCGTCATCCAAGGTTACAGTATAATGATATGCGCCATATACCAGTGCCGAACCTGTAATCATGTCTTCAGGTTTTGGAGTTTTACCAAAACCTCCCTTACCTATCAACTCTTTTATTCCAAATGCCAGACCGACAACAACTACCGCAGCCACTGCAAGTTTCCATATTAGTCCGTTTGAACCACCGGGGACAGGATTAGTACATGGAACACCACCACACACTATAACATCTTTAGCTTTAACACGATAATCCATCTCTGGAGTGAGACGAACACCGTTTAAAGTTGTTCCATTTCTACTGTGGTCTCGTATAAACCACTGTCCGTTCTTCATTTCTTTGAAAGTTGCATGGAAACGGCTAACTGTTCCTCCAACAAGTTGATATTTGTTACGGAAATTCGAACCAACACCATAAACGCCCTTGACTTTTGTTGGATCAAGCACGGGCATTGTCGGTATCATGTTCCAGTCAAGATAGACATCTGCAAAACGAATACTATCACCTCTACGGACGGTAATATCTTTCTCTGGTTCGACTCTCTGGTTCTGAACATATGTTCCATTTTTACTACCTTTGTCCGTAAGTATTATATCACCATTGTCAAGCAGCAGGATCTCGGCATGTAATGAGCTGACAAAACTGCTTTTCAGCTTTATATTCGCTAATTTGGAACTACCAATTGTAATAAGTTTCATAGCTGTATGTTTTAATGTTTATAAAATTATAGGATCTACAGTCTGGATTTCTTCCTGTTGGGCAGGCTTTTCAGAATTACTGTTCTTTTTCTCTTTCTTAGGCTTAGCCTCTTTCTTATCCTCTTTTTTAGGTTGTTCCGGTTTGACCTCTTCAACAGGCTTCTTTGGTTCAACTATTGCCGGTTTATTTGATGTTGTGTCAACTAGCAATGGTTCTTGAGGCAATGGATCTGGTTGATCTGATTTTGATAAAACAATACCCAAAACAACACCCACAATCACTATAGCTGCTGCCAATATTGATATGATAGTCGTAAGTTTTCCCTTTACATTGGGGACAAGTCTCCAGTCGAGGTCAGCGACATGGGCAAACGACACCGTGTCTTTTCTTGTGACTGGCACAGGCACATTCGACGATATTTTTATGCCGTTGATATAAGTACCATTGGCGCTATAGTCTGTAATTGTCATTTTTCCCATATTATCTATGGTGATAACGGCATGTCTTCGACTGATTACACTTGATTTGTCAATAAGAACAATGTTACATTGATCATCTCTTCCGATTGAAATTGTCTTCATACTGATTAATTTTTATTGTTATTCTTTATTATTTCACTATTTGTTGCATCTACGACAGTATCTTTAACAAGTGTGTCAATTGTTTTTTCTCCTTTATACTTATTATCAATATTTCTCGGATAAAAAATAGAGCCCAAAACCACAATTATTGCAACAATAGACAAGCATATAATACTTTTTACCATTCTTTTCTTCTTAAAGCCCTTCGAAGAGTTTTTCATCGCAACTACAGCGGCAGTAAGGTTGTCATGACCTCCACCCTTCGATTTACCAATATTGTCAATCTTTTCAGCCAGATTGTCCAGTATCAGGTTTAGATGTCCTTTTGCTCCAAGCTCATTCATAAAAGCCTTCTCGGTCATCGCTGAATGGAATCCATCGGAACAGAGCACGAAACGATCTCCTTTTTTATATTCAAGCTCTTTTGTGTCAACAATAACTTCATTATTTATCCCAAGTGCTCTCGTTATGATATTCGATTGTGCCGATAGTCTTGCCTGTTCCTCTGTGATGATTTTGTTTCTCACCATATTAAACACCATCGAATGGTCAAATGTGCGGAACACCTTCTTAGTACCGCGCAGTTGATATATTCTGCTGTCACCCACATGCGCTACACATGCTACTTCGTCGTTCACGAGCAATGCTGTTGCAGTAGTACCCATTCCTTTAACACCTGGTATTTGGGTGGATGCTTCAATAACGGCTTTGTTGGCTTCTGTCAATGCTTTTGAAAGAACCACAGAGATGCTGCCATCTTCATCCGGATGCATGACGCTATCAATTATGGCATTCACGGCTATTGTAGAAGCCGTTTTACCACCATTGAGACCTCCCATACCATCGCACACCACCATCAGAAAACCACAAGGTGTGTCCGCATAACCATAGGAGTCCTGATTCTCGTTTCTGCCTCCGATTCTTGATTCAGCGTAAACCTCTACATTGAATTTCGTCTTGATTTTTTCCATATACTAATTGCTTACTTGTCATAATAAAAAAATTAAAAGCACAGCCACTAAGGTCACAACAGAGGCAACACCAATCAACAATTTATTGTCAATATCGATACCGCCACCAGTTTGTCGTTCAAACAATGCATTTTCAATCTCAGTTTTGAACTCTGCAGCCGTTTGATACCGTTTATTTTGTTCCTTCTCGGTAGCTTTCCATAGAACCTTCATAAGCTTCTTTGAAATCATCTTGTTTTTGGGCAGTTTCTTTTTAAGACTATTATCAAGAATTTCCGAATCAATCTCACTATCAAATGGATTCACACCAGTAAGTAGTTCGTAAAAAGTCACACCAAGAGCATAAATATCTGTAGTTGCATTTATCTCTCTATTGGAGTTCAACGTGGAATCTTCATCCTCTTTTCTCAATATCTGTTCAGGAGCGGCATATTGAGGTGTGCCAACAAAACCAGAAGAAGTATGTCCATCAGAATTGTTCATTTTAGCTATCCCGAGATCCATCAGCCTAGCCATTTTGCCCTCTTCAATCATTATGTTCGACGGCTTTATATCCCTATGGACCACTCCTCTAGAATGCAAATACGACAAGGCATCAAGCACATTGCATATTTCCCTTGCAATAATCATTTCCCTATTCGGATTGCCCTCCAAATGCACCTTTATATGTTTATCAAGAGTCAGGCCGTCAACATAATTACTAAGTATAAAAATGGGGCCTTTATGATCTGGATATTCACAAACGCCAAGCATTTCAACAAGATTAGGGTGCCTAAACGCCAACGACGCTTCGAGTTTTGCCCTTTTTCTGATAGACTCCACATCAGAATATTTGTCCTTTACCCTTTTGATGGCCACTTTATGTTTCCCATCCATGCTAAAACCCACATACACAGTACCCATAGCGCCACTACCTAGAGGCTTATCCATGGAATTATAAAAATACCATCGTCCGTCAGCCCACAAATAATAGCGTGGATCACCTTTCTTTTGCAATATCTGAGCATGAACACCTTCCATAAACTACTTATTCAATGTACAGCTTGTTGAATCTCTTAATTGTCGATAAATACTTGTCACATAAATTTATCAACTCTTGATCATTATTATTACGACCAATCCTATCAAGCTCAGCAAACATCACAAACGACACTTTTACATTTGAATAGTCAGTATTGCTTCTACATCCTGTCAGAAAATCCTTGGCAAAAGTTGTCTTAAGCAATTCGTGTCCTTTTTCTTCGTTTTGCTGACTTATTTTATTATTATAAAAAGCTTTTGCCAATTTAGTGAGACCAGAGTAGTCCATTCTATCCAATTCAAAAACTCTTACAATATCATTGTTTATTGCTGTTTTTGTTACAGATATTGTGAAATCCTGTTTCTCTTGTACCGTATCAATATTAACAGTTATTTCGGATTCGTTGTCAGTCTTGAAGTTGAAGTCAAAATTGATATTTGTTACAATAAAATATGCGACAGCCAAAATGACAACAGAAGCCACCGTATAAACAACATATTTTAAAGATTTTGAAGTAGTTTTTGAGGTGGGTACAACACTATCAACTGCAACTCGGAACTCAGCTGCCGATTGATATCTGTTTTTTTGACTCTTTTCAGTGGCTTTCGCTATTATTTTCTTCAAATCACTATTTTTAACCTCTTTCAAAGGAAGCTTTTTGTGAAGCTGTGCGTCAAGAACTGTGTGTGTAGGACCACTAAATGGCAGTTTGCCTGTAAGAAGTTGGAATAACAAAATACCTACCGAATAGATGTCGGTCGTAACATTCTGATGTGCAATATCTCCTGTGACAAGTTCAGGTGAAGCATACTGCGCTTTTCCAACAAACGCACCGTTTGACGTAAGGTTCTTGTCTTGAGTGCCTAATGATTGTAACATCTTAGCTATGCCAAAATCTATCAGTTTTACAGTTCCCTTATCGGTAATCATTATATTCGAAGGGTCGATATCCCTATGAATATAACCGTTGTCATGTAGAGCCATGACACCCGACAACACCTGTTTTATTATCCTTATCGAGACTGCCATTCTATCGTTGACGTAATCAGCATATAATTTCTGTGCGGCTTCAAGATCTTCACCAAACTGGTTTTTGGTCATGCCACACAACAAATCGCTAAGCATAACACCGTTGACAAACTCACTGACGACATGATAATGTTTGACATTACCTCCAAAAGAATTAAGGTCATTCGTTTCCACGAAGCCCATCATTGCAACCAAGTTCTCATGTTTCAACTGGATTGAAGACTCTCTTCGAGCTCTTTCTATAACACTTTCTGAAACATCCTCATATAAGGCTTTTATGGCGACAGGAATTCTTGCTCCAGTCTCAATTATAATTTTTGAGCCCAGATAAACCTTCCCCATACCACCTATTCCAATAGGCTTAGTATGAATATCAAACTCGTAATATATACCGCGCGACCTCTCGTAGTCGCCCTGTAATTTTTGTATTAGCATTATTATAAAGCTTTTGTTCCCCCATGCACATAATCAGAACTATCGTCTGAAGCGCCATAACTATCGTTATCTCCTCTACCAAATTGCGTGTTATTATCAAAAGAAACAAGATCTTGTCCATCATCGCTAATAAAATCTTTAACCAAATCAAGACCATGCTCTTTTGCTTTTATTAATATAAGGAGTAATTCATAGTGATCACCAATAGTGATAACATCATTGTTGACACATTCTCTAGGAACACTTATTTTAATGCTTTCACCATTAACCATTGTACCGTTTGTTGAGCGTTGGTCAATAATTGCAGCATCCACATCGCCAGAGTTTTTCATTTTTCTTACGACCAATTCCGCATGCTGGCTCGACACCGTACCTTCCTTTAAAACAATATCACATTCATTAGAACTTCCTATTGAATTGGAACCTTGATATAATGGCCAATACTCTCCATAACCAGTTCTTGACACCGAGAACAAAAAACCGAGTAATGGTTTTTTATTCACTTGTACTCCTGGAAAATCCACACCAGGAAAATGTGTGCCAAATTGGTCATTGTCATAATCATTGTTATTGGAATTTCTTGAATAACCGGAACTTAAATCTTCCATTCCCGGGACTATAGTTTTACCTTGTGCCATATAATATTTGGTTTAATGTGTTAATAATTTATTTATCAATCCGACACAAAATAAAAAAGGCGCGGCGTTTCCCTATTGTCTTTTAAGGTATCGCCAAACACCTAATCCCCAAATACGGAAACCCACACCTAACGGTGAGCATTCACGCTTTCTACCTCCGGGGAACATTGAAAAATTGGCGATTTTTAAAAGACCCAGTATCAGCTAAACGCTTCTTTTCTATTATGTATTAATTCTTATATATCTGTTGCCTTCTTATAATTTTTTAAACACTGCAAAATTAAACACTAATTTTTACATTTCCAAACTTTTTTTATGAAAATTTTATATTTTATGCAAAATCCATAATAACACCTGTGATTCACCAGATTAATTCATCACTTTTGTGTCAACTTTTTTCAGCGCAAGATAAAAATATTTGTACCTTTGCACCCATGAAAAGACATTATCAACCCCTCTACATCGAAGACGTCGAAATAATCGACGCCGGCTCGGAAGGCATGAGCATTGCAAAGCCCGACGAGAAAGTGGTGTTCATCCCCTTCGGAGCACCTGGCGACATCGTTGACATTCAAGTGTTTAAGAAGAAATCGAATTGCTTCGACGGCAAGATTCTCAACATTAAAAAGGAATCCGACAAGCGTGTGAAGCCTGTGTGCCAGCACTTCGGTCTCTGCGGCGGCTGCAAATGGCAACACCTTGACTATCAATGGCAACTGTACTACAAACAGAAACAGATAAAAGACAACTTCGACCGCATCGGGAAGATCGAATACCCTGAGATGATGCCTATTCTGGGCTGCGAGAAACAGTTTTACTATCGTAACAAGCTGGAATACAGCTTCTCGAACCGCAAATGGCTCACCGACGGCGCTCCCGCAGGCACCTATACCGAGGAAGACTGCAAAGGCTTCGGCTACCATCTGCCGGGACTGTTCGACCGCGTCATCGACATCGAACATTGCTACCTGCAAGCCGACCCATCGAACGATATCCGCTTGTTTATCAAGGACTTCACAATGAAACGCCATCTCTCATATCATAACGTGAGAGCCCACCAAGGCACCATGCGCAACGTAATCATACGCTGCAACGGCAAAGGCGAATTTATGGTCATAATAGTGATAAACGAGGAAAACGAGATTGTAAGAAATGAGCTCATCCCCGCCCTATCCAAGCAGTTCCCGCAGATAATCTCATTGATGCTGGTCATCAACAGCAAGTTCAACGACACCATCTCTGACCTGCCGTTCGAATGCCTCAAAGGCGAGCCTTATCTGGTGGAAACGATGAAGTCACCTCGTCCGGGCTTCGACGACCTGAAGTTCCGCGTGGGACCTGTCTCGTTCTTCCAGACCAATGTGTATCAGGCAGAAAGACTCTACAAAGCGGCTTTCGACCTCGCAAACGTGCAGGGCGACGAGCTGATGTACGACCTCTACACCGGCACTGGCACCATCGCCTTGTATTTCTCACGTTTTGTGAAACAGGTGGTGGGCATAGAATACGTCGAGGAAGCTATCGTCGATGCCAAAATCAACGAGCAGTTTAACAACATCACAAATACCAGTTTCTTTGCCGGTGACATGGCGAAGGTGCTCACCGACGAGTTCATAGCCGAACACGGCAAGCCGGACTTCATAGTCACCGACCCGCCACGCGCTGGCATGGCCGATAAAGTGATCGAACAACTCAAGAAGATTCAGGCAAAGAAGATTGTCTACGTAAGCTGCAACCCGGCCACGCAAGCCCGTGACCTTCAGTTACTTGACGATTTGTACGCAGTGAAAGCGGTGCAGCCTGTCGATATGTTCCCGCACACCCAGCATGTCGAGAACGTGGTGCTTTTAGAGCTGCGATAGGTAGTTCATTATCTCGTCGATATCGAGATTCTCCCCTTTTACAGTGAAATCGGCCTGCTCATAAAACGGCAGACGCGAATTGTAATGGTTTTCAACGTATTGGCGAAGCTCGTCCTCCGATTTTCCATACACCAACGGACGTTTACGCTTGGCATTCATGATGCGGTGAAACGACGTCAGCGGACTCACCCTCACGAAGATGGTCGAGCCGTTCTCCTTCATCCACTGCATGTTATCAAAAAAACAAGGCGTTCCGCCGCCCGTGGAAATCACCACATGGTGCATCTCGCCTGTCTTTTTCAATATCTCCGACTCGAATTTCCTGAAATAGTCCTCACCGTATTTCTCGAAGAAATCCTGCACACAGATGTGGTATTTCTCTTCGAACAAGTCATCGGTGTCGTATGGCTCGTAACCCAGTCGTGCCGCCACTTTCCGTAAAATCGATGACTTTCCGGAACACATATAACCGATGATATATATTCTATCTGGTAGCATAACATCCACTCGTCATTTCGACCGACCGTAGGGAGTGGAGAAATCACCGCCACTCAATTATTCCTAAACATTCATAATGCCGGTGATTCCTCGACTACACTTCGTTTCGCTCGGAATGACGTTTTGTTAACGTCTTCTCTGTGCTTGTTGCTGCTGTTTCTGCATCTCCTCCAAGCGTTTCTGGAACGCCGACTTCTTCACTGGTCTCTGCTTCGCGAGCTCAATCTTCTTGCGGAGCTTGTCCTCATCGGTGAACACTCTGAACAGATACATCTGGATGAAGGTGATGATATTCACCAGCATATAATAATAGCTCAAGCCGGCTGCGTAGTCGTTGAACAGGCCCAGGAACATGATCGGCATCAGGTACATCATGACCTTCATTCCCTTCATACCCTGCTGGTTGGTGGCAGCCATCTGCTTATTATTAATATAGGTGTAAAGAATCGTAGTCACTGTCATCAACAAGGTGAACAAGCTGACGTGGTCGCCGTAGAACGGGATGGTGAAGCCAAGGTCGAGAATGCTGTCGTAGGTCGAGAGGTCGTCGGCCCAAAGGAACGGCTGCTGACGGAGCTCGATACTCGACGGGAAGAAACGGAACACAGCCCACAAGATTGGCAGCTGCAGCAACATCGGCAAGCATCCTGATGTCGGGCTGGCACCTGCTTTCTTGTAGAGGTCCATCACAGCCTGCTGTTTCTTCATGTTGTCCTTCTCATCTGGGAATTTCGCGTTGATCTCGTCGATTTCAGGCTTCAACACACGCATCTTAGCGGTCGACTGATAAGATTTGTAGGCAAACGGCATAAGACACAGCTTGATGATGATGGTCAACACCAGAATCACGATACCGTAGTTCCAGCCGTAGCTGCCGAGCCAGTCGAACACGTTGACAACGATATATCTGTTGATCCAGCCCACGAGCTTACCGCCGAGCGGAATCTGCTTGTCGAGGCCGATATCGTATTTGTCCATGACTTTCAAGCTGTTAGGACCGAAATAGAACTGCATCGGCATCACGTTGGTAGGCTCAAAACCTTGGAACGGCACCTCAACAGAAGCGTACATCGTCTTAAGATAGCGTGGATTTGACTTCTTATAGTCGGCCTTCATGCCGATACTGCCAGAGTTGAAGTTCTCCTTAGCAATCAGCGAATAGCTGAAGAAACGCTGTTTGAACGAGATCCATTTGAGGTTTGAGTTGAGCGCTTGCTCGCCGTCTTTCTCGCCTCCACGGTTGCCGCTCAGCGACTCCACATCGTCATTCACAAATTTGTAATAGACATTGGAGCCATTGTAACGGTCGACAGCCTTCTCCTGCTTCAAAATGTCGGCATACCAGTCGATGGTGATGAAGTTGGTGTTCGACGCAATCACATTTCTCATGTTGACGGTCTTCACCACAAAATCGACCATATACTCGTCTTTCGGAACGATATATTCAAACTCGATGTATTCGTCAGGATTCAACACGCCCACATTGTCATCGACATTAGCTCTGAAGCTGATTGTCAATGGGTTATCGCCCACGACTATAGAATTATCACCTTCGTAAGCCTGTCCATTGACATAAGGTGTGAAGTACAAATCAGAGGTGTTGATGGCTCTGTTTGCCGCGAAAAACGACATGTTGAACTGGGTTGTGTTCTCATCGAAGCCTATCAGCGGCAGCGAATCCCAGGTCTTGTAGTCTTTCAGTTCGACGGTCTTCACATAGGCGCCTTTCGACGACATCGTCATCTTCAAGACGTCGTTTTCGACTGTAAAAACCTGCTCCTCGCCTCTTGCCACCGAGGTAAAAACGCCGTATCTGTCGCGAAGCTGGCTGTCCGTTATCTCTGTGTCATCTGCTTGATACACAGCGGCTTGTGCTGCCGCTTCAGCCTCTTCCATGATACGTTTTTGTTCCTCAAAGGCACGCTGTCTGTTGACGTTGGCGATAGAGTCCTGGATATGCTGCTGACGCTCAATTTCTTCCTTCGAAGGAGTCATCCAAATAAACCATCCCACGAAAATTCCAATGATAAGGATGATTCCAATAACCGAGTTTTTATTCATAAAATCAAATTTTCCAAATTAAGGCGCAAAATTACAAATTTTTAATCTTCATTTAACACATTAAGCAAACTTTTTTTGGAACGAGTTCTCAGTTTCTTCAGCGCCTTATCCTTCACCTGACGCACTCTTTCGCGTGTCATGTCCATCATGTTGCCTATCTCCTCAAGACTGTAGCTTTTGTTGGAATCGAGGCCGAAATAATAGGTTATTATCTTTCTCTCTTTCTCGTTAAGCACTGATAATGAACGCTTTATCGCCGCCGATTCGCTTTCCGACACCACAATTCTGTCGGCATCGTAGTTATCTTCAGGAATCACAGTGTCGATAAATGTCATGTCATCGTCCGAGCTGACGGGGGCGTCCATCGATACCTCTTTCGCGTTGACTTTCAATGCTGTCTCGACCTTCTCTTCAGGCATGTCGAGTTCGTCGGCGATCTCTTTTATCGTCGGCTTACGCTGATACAGCTGCTCGAGGTAAGATGCGGTCTTCTTCACTCTGCTGATAAATCCCACCTGGTTAAGCGGCAGACGCACCATGCGCGACTGCTCCGCCACGGCCTGCAATATGGCCTGACGTATCCACCACACGGCGTACGAGATGAACTTGAAGCCTTTCGTCTCATCGAAACGCTGTGCCGCCTTGATAAGTCCCACGTTGCCTTCATTGATCAAATCAGCAAGGCTAAGTCCTTGATTTTGATACTGTTTCGCAACAGAAACCACAAACCTGAGGTTGGCTCTCACCAGACGGTCAAGGGCGATCTGGTCGCCCATCTTGATCTTTTGGGCGAGTTCGACCTCTTCGTCAGGGGTTATCATAGGCTCCTTGGCAATATCGGCAAGATATTTGTCGAGTGCTCCCTGCTCACGGTTTGTTATTGATTTTGAAATCTTTAACTGTCTCATATCTATTGTTTTTTATTTGCTGTAAAACTCCAGTATCGTCAGGAATTCACCAGCATTGTCTGTCATTTCTATACGAATCTTTCCGTTACGTGTGTTAGCCATAGCATTATTCAGCTCTTGTTCGTTGCTAACCTTCTGA
>JAEEGL014750700.1_pt1 | contig 27740 bp, 23 predicted proteins | sample 9134231 | NCBI WGS metagenome assembly JAEEGL01 (sample SAMN16246548, study PRJNA631951) | gut metagenome | biome: gut microbiome; feature: rumen; material: fiber-attached | host: Bos | place: Iran: Karaj | collected 2018-10
AGAGGAAGAAGACATCAAGGCTCTAGCAGACACACAGGGCAAGAGTGGTGAAGATATCAAAGCTATCATCACATCTCTCCAAGAGATCAACCCAATGATGGGACACCGAGGAAGCCGACATTGAAGCACTTGCAAAGGCTCAGAACAAGAGCGTTGCCGACATCAAGAACATCATCGCTTCACTCCACGAGTTCAACCCCATGATGGGTCACCGTGGCTGCCGTCTTACGGTTACATATCCCGAAATCGCCAAGATGCAGACCAGAGCTGTTATCCGCGCCGCTATCAACGTTAAGAAGAATCATCCCGACTGGAACATCGTTCCCGAGATTATGATTCCTCTCGTAGGCGAGGTTAAGGAGCTTAAGTTCGTCAAGGACGTAGTTGTTGCTACAGCTGACGCTGAAATCGCAGCTGCAGGCGCAGACCTCAAGTATGAGGTTGGTACCATGATCGAGATCCCGAGAGCAGCTCTTACTGCTGACGAGATTGCCAAGGAAGCTGAGTTCTTCTGCTTCGGTACAAACGACCTTACCCAGATGACTTACGGCTTCAGCCGTGACGACGCGGGCAAGTTCCTCGGCGCTTACTATGACAACAAGATCTTTGAGAACGATCCGTTCGCAAAGCTCGACCAGGTTGGCGTTGGCAAGCTTATGAAGATGGCTGTTACCCTCGGTAAGCAGGTTCGTCCCGAAATGCACTGCGGTATCTGCGGCGAGCACGGCGGCGACCCCGTTTCCGTTGAGTTCTGCCACGAGATCGGCCTTGACTACGTTTCCTGCTCACCCTTCCGTGTTCCGATTGCACGTCTTGCAGCAGCACAGGCTGCAATCAAAGATGAGAAATAATTCAAATTGAATTAACCTATTAAAAAGAGGATGGCGCAAGCCATCCTCTTTTGTTTATGCTGTTTTCGTTAATTCTCAGCCGTGAAGCAGACGTGAGTGTTTTCGGCAGGTGTCAGCCTGAATACCGCGAAGCCGTTTTGTGCTTCGGCAAGTGTTATACCGTCGGTTTGAGTAAAGCTGTTGTTCTGACCGATAATCTGTCCGTTAAGCTTAACTGTTTGCCCGTCTTTGTACGGCAGATAAATGAGCGCCGTTGCGCCTTTGGGCAAATGTGCGTCAAGTGTGAACGAGCTGTCGGTTTTGGTTTCGGTTACGCTTATGTAGCCTTTGACCGACGGAACGACGCACTTAATGGTATCGTTTTCGCTGAAAGCGGGTTTGATTATGTATTCACCGTAGCCCGCAGCCGTCGGACGGATACCCGCAAAGTATTTGCTCATTATGACCAGCGGTCCTCCGGACCACGCGTGATTGCTTGTGCCTTTACTCTTTTTCCAATGCTCCCAGAGCGTTGAATAGTCCTCGCTTATCATAGCGTCGTACCGTTCGAGCATTCTGCTTTTTGCAAGTTCGGGTCTGCCCATACGGCAGAGAGCCTCAAGCACATAGTATTCCATGTACGGGCTTGAATTCTTAACCTCTGTCAGTACGTCGGCAATTACGCCGTATTTGTCCTCACCCGCAATGCCCGAAATGACAGCCAGCGCATTTGCCCTGTCGTCGGGCTTTTTCACGTCTTCGCTTTTGTAACCGTTTTCGGTCCAGAGCGATTCGTAGCCGAGTGCTATTTCGCGCATTTTTTCGGTAAAGCCGTCGCAGTTCTTTCCGAGCACCTGTGCCATATTGCATATTGTCGAAAGCGCATAGTAATACCACGCATTTTCGATTGCGGGTGTGTCCTCACGCTTGCCCCAGTCCATCCAGTCCCACGAGCCTTCGCGGTGTACGACAAGGTGATTTTCACCTATACTCCAGAGATTGACATAATTGACGGCGGCGTCATAAACAGTGCCGAGGAAATCCCTGTCGCCGGTGTATAAATAATAGGTCCAGAAGCCGCATATTCCCGCAAGCTGCTGCACGGGAAGCTCATGCAGAGCTTTATCCGTCGGTACAACCGTCTGCAATACGTTTGTAGCGGGGTCAATATGGCCGAGCATACAGGCAACTCCCTTCTGATAAAGCAGATAAGAGCTCGCATCCAGCGCATACATTGACATTGCCATTTCATTGGTAACGTCGCCCCACCACTGCGCTCTTTCCCTGTCGGGACAGTCCATAAAGTTGTCGCGCATGGTGACGTAGAGGGTACACAGAGACTTCTGCCACAGCGTGTTAAGCCGTTCGTCCGAGCATTCGTATATACCCGAAAACTCAGTGTCATAACCCGTTTCTCTGTATTTCAGTTCAAGTACTTTTACGCCCGAGGGTATCACATAGGTAATGTGCTCGCCGTTAAACCAGCCGAGCGCCTCAAACTCCTGCTCGCCTTCACGTGTGATATATGTGTCGTTGACGGAGCCTAACCATGTGTTTTCGGTTATAATACGGATTTTCCTGCCCGAAGGCGCTTCTACTTTAAGATAAGGCGTACACTGCGCATTATACGGAATATTGAGTGTTATTTTCTTTTCCGAATCAAACGTAACGCCCCTGTATTGTGCCGAGTTTTCATAGTCCTTCAGCCCGTAATCCTTCAAAAGCGGAATACCTCTCGGGAAGAGCTTTCCCCACGGTGCGCAACCGCCCGTTCCGTATTCGGTCGCATTTTCCCAGGCGGAATCGTCAAAATCGGGCGACAGCCAGTCGCCGACTTCCCTGCCTGCGTCGTAGTTGATATTGAATTCTGGCAGACGGTAATTCGGCTGAGAGCCGAGGGCAGCGTTACGGTAAGCGCTGTTGCGGCACACCTTCCAGCTGCTGTCGGAAAGTATGCTCCCCGCTTCGAAGATAAAGCCCGCCTTACCGCTCGAGGTATAGGAATAGTTTTTATCCTTACCCCAGAACCAGACAAGCGCGCAGATTACGTTTTTGCCCTGCTTAAGATAAGGCGCTGTTTCAACGCTGTCATAATAGCTGTCATCGGCGGTCGGTCCTCTTTTAACCGCGCCTTCAAAAACAACGGTTTCGCCGTTGATGTAAAGCCAGTATTTTGAATCTGCCGAAATATATGCCGTCAGCGTTTCGGGAACTTCGGAAAGCTCAACCGTCTTTCGCAGGCACATCCACACGTTTTCCTCGCTGCCGTCCGAGGAATCCCAGATATAATTCGCCTTCCAGTCGGTCTTCGGCGTTGTGTCAATCTGAGTATATGGCGCCAAAGTCTCGGGCAGAGTGTATTCATTTTTGAAATAAGTCTTGTTTACTTCGCCGCCTGCCAGCGACGAAAAGAATGAAGCAACAGCCATAATAAAGGAAATAATCCTGTTCACTCCCCTCACCTCATTAATGAAGAATTATTGTTATATTCTTTAATTCTGCGAGCCGAAATACTCCTTCGCTTCCTCGTCGCAGCTGTAGAAGCGCTGCTGAAGCTTTTCGTGCTCGGCGGTCTTTTTGATAATACCCTTTACGAGCGTATCAACCTCGCCGCCCTCGGTATAGTCGGCGGCAACAAAATACTTGATACGGTTGTCCTTTATCATACGGTAAACCTTCGACTTGTCGCCCGTGTCGGGGTTATATACGCCGACGGAATAACCTCCGTAGGTGTTGACAAGCTTCATACACGGCACGTCGGTATCGCTGTCGCCGATATAGACGATATTGCGGAAGGGAATCCTTATCTCCGACGGCTTATAGAACTTGTTGACCGTCTTGTCGTTGACGTCGAGTGTCCCCTTTTCGATTCTGAATAGGAACTGCGTCTTGTTTGTGTAGTTGACCGCCTGAGCGGGCCACTCGGCAACGCCCTTTTCATTGTAGTAAAAGGAGCTTGCGTAAATCTTTTTGAAATACTTTGCGATAGGCGTGCCCTCAATCATTTCCTTGAGTCCCGACGAAATGATATAGTGCTCAATTTCAACGCCGTTTTCCTCGCCGTACTTGTTGACACGCTCAAACCAGTCCTCGACGCCGGGATAAAGCTCAACCTTCGAACCGTACTCGGCAAGGGCCTTGCGGTTAAAAACGAGCTGGCCCTCGGCTTCCTTTTTCATCATAAACATATATGCGAGGTTTTCGTCCATCCCGTTTTCCTGCGCCAATTCGTTTGACTTCTTCCAGAAATCGGCGGCAACGTCATAGCCGACCGACTGAATATAGCCCTGCGCCTGCATTTCGTCGGGCGAGAGAGTGCGGTCAAAGTCGTAGCAAATAGCGAGTATGGGTTTTTTGTTCAATCTTGAGGACATATTATCACCCTGTCTTTTTAATATAGAATAATTATACAGCAAATGAGGCTATTAAGCAACAGAAAAACCGCCCCGAAAAGGGCTGTGGAAGAAAGCTGAAAGGAATTGCGCTATATTCTTAGATAAGTACACTTATTGGGACTATTAATATTTAATTGATTTTGACAAGCATTAGTCAACATGTTATTATATTTAAAAATGAAAATGGAGAGTGGTTTGATGTCAAAGCTATTTAGTGCTAATAGCTATATTGTTGACGGTGAAGTTTGTTGCACACGATACGATTGGGAATACAGAGTTGGCGTAGAAACCTTCACAAACACAAAAGGTATACTTAGTCTTTCAAAGTTAGGTTTATGGTTTGAAGCCGAAAATGGAAAGTCATACCATTTTGAGTATTTTCCTTTCACCAAATTGTTATTTCAAAGCGAACAAGAAAGAGATGACGCACTTCCTAGTTATCTGAGGAGTAATTCTTTAAAGAAGAGTTATAATCCATATAATTACACCCTTACTCCAGAAGATGGTTTTTGTCCAATTGATCAAAGAACGGATAGATTTGATATAAAAAGTGCAAATACCCTTCATCTTAAAGATTTGTTACCAGAACAAATCAATCAAATAAAGGAATACTGCAATTTAATAAATCAAGAAATTGAATCTGATTACAAACAAAAACTAAAAGTTGAATCAGATATTATTAGTTTTATTAAAAGAAAACACAACAATGAAATCATCTCTTTTATTGAACAGTTTACAAGTGATTTATTCCTTAATTTAAAGTATTACATTATTATTCAAAATTTTTTTGTATGGAACGATATATTTGAAAGAGAAAATGACGATATTCCTCGGAGAGAATTCTCGTTAAGAAGTAAGCCAGAACGCACCCAAAAGATTACAGATATTAAAACTGTTGGAAGATTTGACTCTGAATTGGGCTATATAGAAGATATACATATTCCAGATTACGATTTTCAATATTGCGATGAGTTTGTATTCAACAATTTCCAAAAACTTGTTTCCTATTTTACTCAAGAAATAACAGAAAAAGCTGAAGCATGTAATTTTAAAATAAGTAATGTATACATAGTTTGGCAAGCATTAATTGATACAGTGATTGATTATTATCACGACTATTGTATAACTACACTAGGCTTCAATGACTTTGATGGTGGTTTTGATAAAATGATTGAGTATATGTCAACTCATGAGCTCACTAATCCTACAAGCATGATGGCTGCAACATACTATACAATCAAAGAAGACTCTCTTGATGACTCGATTTCCAATGTTTATGAGCGAGTTTTAGATGAATTAAACAATTGTAAACGTAGAAAGGCTCAAAATGATTTTGCCAATTCTTTAAAAAATCCAACACCAAGCATCAAGAAAACAACTATCTTTGACATTGATTTAATGACAGGGTTAGAGTTTGAACAATTTATCGCTAAACTGTTTGAGAAAAAAGGATATACCGTCGAGGTAACTAAAGCGTCAGGCGACCAGGGAATAGATGTCATTGCCGAAAAAGGCGGAACAAAAATCGGTATTCAAGCAAAGTGTTATTCCGGTACGGTTGGAAATTCGGCGGTTCAGGAAGCTGTTGCAGGAAAGCAGTTTTATCGCTGTGATAAAGCAATGGTTATTACAAACAATTATTTCACTCCGTCTGCAACAGAACTCGCCGCAGCCAATGATGTTATTCTTTGGAATAGGGATACTTTGAATGAAAATTTGGTGTAATTCTTAACACTGAGAAAAAGTCACGGGTTTTCCCGTGACTTTTTTATAATTCTTTTTGAAATGTATAGCACTTTCACAATCTCGGGTGTATAATTAAGGCAACGTTAAAACTTTATATTCCGTCTAACAAAGACTAATAATATTTAAGTTTAAACGTTAGTACTGATTTGAAAGGAGGCGAAAAAGGATTAAGTATCTTTATTATTATTTAAATTTGGATTCATCAAACAATCCAAATCACAACCATGAAGTGCATTCTGAAGGTTGCCCTTGGTTGCCTTCACCGGAAAAAAGAATATGTTTAGGATTATTTTCTAACTGTCACGCCGCCATTAAAACGGCAAAAGCGTTATTTCCGGATTCTGACGGCTGTTGTACATGCTGTAACAGTTGTCATGAAGAATAAAGCATGTCAAGTTTTCTTGACATAAAAGGGACTGCTTTCGCAGTCCCTTTAATAATATCTTATTCCCTCAGCTGTTATTACAGTCTTTCCAGATAATCAAGCACTTCGACAACCTCGCCGTCCTTGACGTAAACGCGGGGTACGCGCATATTGATATCGCAGCAAAGCTCGTAATTGAATCTGCCCGAAAGACCGGAAAGCTCCTCAACGCTCAGGTCGAAGTTTCCGTCCTTGCCGAACAGCGTTACGGTATCGCCCTGCCTGACGTCGAGATCGGTCACGTCAACCATAAACTGGTCCATACAAACCCTGCCTATGATATTTGCAAACTGACCGTTTATTATTACCCTGCCCCTGTTCGAAAGGCTGCGCGGGTAGCCGTCGCCGTAGCCTATGGAAACGGTCGCGACGGTCATATCGTCCTTTGCGACAAAGGTGCTGCCGTAGCTGACGGTAAAGCCCTTGTGAACGTTTTTGACGTACGACACGCTGCTCTTAAGCTGCATAACGGGCGTAAGCGGGAAGTCGGTATCGACCTCCTCGGACGGAAACAGTCCGTAGCCCATGATGCCAATGCGCACCATATCGAGAAAATCGCAGTCCTCGTCGATAATCGAGGCGCTGTTGTCCATGTGGCGGATGCCAACGTCAACGCCCTGCGCCTTGAGCTGGTCGAGGAAATCGAGAAACAGCTTCTTCTGACGGTTTGACGAGGTCTTGTCACGGAAATCGGCGCACGCGAAATGCGTGAAAATGCCATCTATCTTGACATTTGAAAGCTTGCTGATTTTCTTAATCTCTTCAATGCTGTCCTTGTTCGGCAGGAAGCCTATACGGCCCATGCCCGTATCGACCTTTATATGAATCTTAACCGTTTTGTTGAGCCACTTTGCCTTTTCGTTGAGCGCAACGGCGTTATCGTATGAGAAAACGGCGTGCATAAGCTCACTGTCAATAAGGCGGTCGTATTCCTCGGGGAAAACGTAACCGAGTATGAGTATCGGACTTTTAATACCGTGCTTTCTTAAAAGAACGCCCTCGTCAACGCTCGCAACGCCGAAGTAATCGACGCCCAGCTCCTCAAGCTCCCTTGCGACGGGAACGGCACCGTGGCCGTAAGCGTCGGTCTTGACTATCGACATAATCTTTACGTCGGGTCCGACCTTGTCGATAACAGCCTGAGCATTGGCACGAAGCGCGTCCAGATCAATTACGGCATAAGCCCTTTTGGGAAACATAATACCACTTCCAAAAACATTATATTAGAATTATAATCCAATTCCGCCTTAATGTAAAGTTGAAATATAATATTTTACGCCGATGTGTTCAATAATATGACAAAAAGTGCGATTTCTTGTGTAAAGGCAATCAGCTTTACAGTAAAATGCTTTTTTATATAAAATTCTTGCAGTTTTCGGGTATTTGCGTTATACTTGAAATGTTAAGTATTTTCATTAATGAGGTGAAAAATATGGCTGAAACCGTAAAGGTTAAAATCGCAGGAATAGAATACGCTATAAAGACGGATGAATCCCCCGAATTCACTAAGGAAATCGCGGCGGAAATCGACTCCAGAATCAAGGAAATAAAGAAGGCCAACCCCACCTCCTCGACCATGCAGATTGCGATACTCGTCGCAATGCAGTACTGCTTTGAGTCGAAGGACGCTCTTAAGAAGACCGAGGAAATCCGCGGCGAAATCAAGAGCTATCTTGAGGACGCGGCAAACGCTCAGTCCGAGCGCGACTTTTATAAGCGCGAAATCGAGCGTATGAAGGACGAGGCCAAGTCGAGAACAAATCAGATTAATCTCTTTGACACGTCTGACGATGAAGCCTGAAATCTTAGCTCCCGCGGGTAATATGCAGTCCCTCGTCGCGGCGGTGCGCTGCGGCGCCGATGCCGTTTATTTCGGCGCGGGTAATTTCAACGCCCGCAGAAACGCTTCGAATTTCGGCGGTGACGAGCTCAAAAAAGCAATTGACTACTGTCATCTGCACTCGGTCAAGTGCCACATAACGCTGAACACTCTCGTCAGCGACGGCGAAATGCCCGAGCTGATTGATACTCTCAGACGCATCTGCGAGGCAGGTGCTGACGCGCTGATAATTCAGGATTTAGGCGTAGCGAAGCTTGTACGCGAGATCTGCCCCGATATAGCGATGCACGCCTCGACTCAGCTCTCAACGGGCACGCCTGAGGGAATTAAGCTGTTAAGCGAACTCGGCTTTTCGCGTGCGGTGCTTCCGCGTGAATTATCAAAGGCGGAGATTGAGAAAATCGCCGCCGTCTCCCCTGTTGAGCTTGAAGCCTTCGTTCACGGCGCGCTTTGCATGTGCGTGTCGGGACAGTGCCTTCTGAGCGCGATGTTAGGCTCGCGAAGCGGCAACCGCGGACTCTGCGCCCAGCCGTGCCGACTTCCCTTCGCGGCAAAGGGCGGCACGGGTACGGACTTAAGCTTAAAGGATTTATCGCTCATTGAGCGCATAAATGAGTTGAATAATATCGGCGTGTGCTCCTTCAAAATTGAAGGCAGGATGAAACGTCCCGAATACGTCGCCGCCGCGGTCACGGCATGCCGCAAGGCGCTTGACGGCTGCTACGGCGAAAACGATAAGAACGAACTGCGCGCTCTGTTCTCACGCTCGGGCTTTACCGACGGCTATTACGAAGCAAAGCTCGGACGGGAAATGTTCGGCAAACGCGAAAAGGACGACGTAACCTCCGCAACGGGTGAGCTTCTCAGAAAATACGAAAAGCTATATGAAAAGGAAAACGCCGTTTACCCCGCCGAGTTCTTTTTCTCGGCGCATATCGGCGAGAAGCCGACACTATCGGCAAAAGCCGAAGGAAAAAGTGTTTTCGTTGAGGGCGGCAATATATGCGAACAGGCCATAAGCAGGCCGCTCGACTGCGAAAGCGTAAAGGCTCAGCTGTCAAAATGTGGCGGTACGGTTTTCTTTGCCGACAGTATTGAATGCGACATTGGCGAAAACGTCAGCGTTCCGCTGTCGGCAATCAATGCGCTTCGCCGTGAAGCGCTCGAAAAGCTTGCCGCCGAAATTATATACCGCAAGCCGTACAAACTTAACGAATATAGAATTACAAAGAGTAAAGCCGAAAGTACAGACCGCAGAAAGCTGTGTATTCAGTTTTCGTCGGTTGAACAGATACCCGAAGAAATTGAATGTGACAGAATGTTCCTGCCGCTTGATACGGACGCGGATATTATAAAGAAATATTCGGCAGGCGTTACCGTTCCGCGCGGACTTTTCTGCAATTATGATACTATCGCAAAAAAGCTTGAAAACAGTCCCGCCGCATTCGCGCTTTGCAACACGCCCGACGCGCTTGCGCTTGCAAAAAATGCGGGCAAGCAGGTCATAGGCGGACCGTTTATGAATATATTTAATTCGGTTGCCCTCGGCGAAGCGGAAAGGCTCGGCGTCAGCGAGCAGGTGCTCTCGTATGAACTGACAACGAAGCAGATTGCCGACATATCCGGAATAAAAACGGGATGTGTCGTTTACGGCAGAACACCGCTGATGCTCACGCGAAACTGTCCCGTAAGAAACGGGGTTGACTGCAAGGAATGCAAACGTCGGAGCTGTCTTACCGACCGCAAAGGAATTTACTTCCCCGTAAGATGCGAAAACGGTTTTTCACAGTTATATAATTCGGTGCCGACATATATGCTCGACCGTCCGGGTGAAATCCGCGGCACGTCGTTTGATATGCTCGTTTTCACCACCGAAACCAAAGAAGAGGTCTGCGAAATTCTCACAGCCTACAGGCTTCGCAGCGCACCGAAGGGCGAATATACAAGAGGACTTTTCACAAGAGGAGTGGAATAATGGAAAAGGTAAGAATCAAGAAGTTAAACGAAAACGCGACCGTTCCCACCCACGCTACCGTCGGCTCGGCGGGCGCTGATTTATATGCGGTCTGCGAGCGTGATTTTATCGAAATTCCCCCGCACGAAACCGTACTTATACACACGGGCTTCGCGTTTGAAATACCCGACGGCTACGTAGGTCTTGTATTTGCCAGAAGCAGTCTGGGCACAAAGCGCGGCCTCGCCCCCGCCAACAAGGTCGGCGTTATAGACTCCGATTACCGCGGCGAGGTGATGGTATCGCTTCACAATCATTCAAACGTGCTCGCTCAGATTGAAAACGGCGAGAGAATTGCCCAGATGGTTATCGTTCCGTTTCTCAAAACCGAGTTTGTTTTAAGCGACGAGCTTGACGACACCGAGCGCGGCGCAGGCGGCTTCGGCTCGACGGGCAAGAAGTAATTGACAAAACATTATAATTTATATATTATTGATTTGACATCAAATCAGTTGGAGGCATTTTATGGTAGCCGAAAATTTATGTATGGGCTGTATGAAGGAAATCGGTTCCAAGAAACAGTGTCCGTTCTGCGGATTCAACGCCGATTCTCCGCAGATTACTCCGTTCTTACCGCTTCGCACGGTGATTTCGGAGCGCTACGTTATCGGCAAAATGCTCTCAGCGGGCGGCGACGGCGTAACCTATATGGGTTATGACCTTCAGAACAGCGTCCCCGTAACGATACGCGAATACCTGCCCGAGCGCCACGCCAAAAGGCTTTTCGGCACAACCGAGCTTACCATCAGCAGGAGCAGTGAGGCATACTTCAACGACGGACTTGCTGCGTTCCTTGATTTATGGCGCAAGCTTGCGCGCGGCCGCGACCTGCAGGGACTTATCCCCGTTATAGATATAGTTGAGGAAAACGGCACTGCGTATTCGATAAGCGAATATATTGACACGATTACGCTTCGCGATTTCCTTCTTAAAAGCAGGACGGGTACTCTGCCCTGGGAAAGGCTCAAGAGCATACTCTTCCCGCTGTTTACGACGATTTCAACGCTTCATTCAATGGGCGTTTATCATCTCGGCATTTCGCCGAACACGCTTGTACTCGGCCGTGACGGCAAGCTTCGTCTCGTCGGCTTTATGATTAACGAGTCGAGATGCCAGAACACCGATTTCGACTGTGAGCTGTTCGGCGGCTACGCGGCAATTGAGCAATATTCCTATCTCGAGGACTGCGGTCCGTGGAGTGATATTTATGCGCTCGCCGGCGTTATCTACCGCGCGCTTGTGGGCTCGACGCCTGCCGACGCGAACGAGAGAATTACCAACGACAAGCTGATGCTACCGCCGAGGGTAATTGAGTCCCTCCCCGCTTATCTGATAACGGCGCTCGACCACGCAATCAATATCGAGCCTGCCGACAGAACCGAGAGCATAGACCAGCTTCGCGAGGAGCTTTCGGGTTCGCCGAGCACCATGGCAACCAGCCGCAAGGTCAGCGAGCCGACAACAACCGATGATGAGCTTGCAGAGCGCAAGCGCCTTGAAAAACTCGCCATTCAGGAGCAGAACAAACAGCGCCAGATAAAGATGAGCATTATCGCCTTCTTAATAGTTTTAGGCGTAGGACTGCTCGGTGTCGGCGGATATTTCGCCGTTAAGCATTTCACCGCTCCGCCCGAGGAAACGACGACTACGCAGGTCGCTTCCGAGATTATCGAGGTTCCCGAATTCGTAGGTATGATTTACACGCGTATCGCGGGCGACGAAATTCAGAAGACGCGCTTCAAGATGGTCGCCGAGTATGCTTATTCCGACGAATATGAATCGGGCTACATTATAGAGCAGAGCCTTGAACCCGGCACTCAGGTTGAAAAGGGTGCGCAGCTCGTTTTCACAGTTTCAAAGGGCAAGGAGCAGATTCTGCTTCCCGACGTAACGGGCTCAATGTACGAAACCGCTTACAAGACGCTAACCGAAGCGGGCTTCAAGTGCAAGAAGGTTGAGAAGAACAACGACGGCACACACACTCCCGACGAGGTAGTTGCCCTCACACCCGAGGCGGGCGGCACATACGAAAAGGGCAAGGAAATCTACGTTCAGGTCTGGGGCCCCGCGCCGACGACCACTCAGCCCGAAACAACAACCAAGAGCATAGTTGATACGGTTGTTGATATGATAGGCGGATAATTATTAAAGAATTACGGAACAGCTCACCGCTGTTCCGTTTTTTGTTTTCAAATTTGAGTTTGGAGAGGAGATGTAGGGGCGATTCACGAATCGCCCGCAATGCAACCGCAGGTTGCAATTCATGCCGCAGGCAATTCATTCGCCTCGGCGAAATTCATGCAAAGCTTTTTCAATGAATTAGCTTCGCCATGAATTGATTGCAAGCAATCATGAATTTTCGCTATGCTCAATGAATTGAATTGCTTTGCAATTCATTAAAAAATAAGGACGGTCTTTCGACCGTCCTTGATTTTTTTAGTTATACTTCTTTCTCTCAACGTAAGAGGTGTGGAGAACTTCATGAGCCTTGTGGCTGCAGGGTTCGCCGAGGAACTCCTCATAGAGCTTCTTGACGCCCTCGTTCTCGTGAGACATTCTCTTGACGTCGTTCTTATCGTCGTCGTAGAGAGCCGCCGCACGTCTTGCCTTAAGGTCAACGAAGTTACGTACAACCGCGTGCTGGATAGGCTGACCGCCGCCGTTGATACAACCGCCGGGGCAACCCATAATCTCGATGAAGAGATAGTCGGCTTCGCCTGACTTAATCTTGTCCATAAGAACCTTGGCGTTCTTGGTACCGCTTGCAACGGCAACCTTAACGTCGAGGTCGCCTACCTTATAATCGGCTTCCTTGATGTTCTTCATGCCTCTGACCTCTTCGAAGTCGATGCTCGGAGCCTCGTTGCCGGTGATGAGCTTAACTGCGGTACGAAGAGCAGCTTCCATAACGCCGCCCGTTGCGCCGAAGATAGTACCCGCGCCGGTGGACTCGCCGAAGGGCTGGTCGAACTCCTCGTCGGGAAGATGTCTGAAGAAGATACCTGCCGACTCGATCATTCTCGCAAGCTCTCTGGTGGTAAGAGCGAAATCGATATCCGGATAACCGGAAGCAGCCTCATCGTCACGCTTGGTCTCAAACTTCTTTGCAGTACAGGGCATAATGCCGACAACTACCATGTTCTTGGGGTCGATGCCCATCTTCTGAGCATAGTATGTCTTCATAACTGCGCCGAACATCTGCTGCGGCGACTTGCAGGTTGACAGATGCGGGATAAGCTCGGGATAATAGTGCTCGCAATACTTGATCCAGCCGGGTGAGCAGGATGTAATCATCGGAAGCACGCCGCCGTTCTTAACGCGCTCAACGAGCTCGGTTGCCTCTTCCATAATGGTAAGGTCGGCAGCAAAGTCGGTGTCAAATACCTTGTCAAAGCCAAGTCTGCGAAGAGCCGCAACCATCTTGCCCTCAACGTTGGTACCGATGTGCATACCGAAGGCTTCGCCGAGAGTTGCACGGATTGAAGGAGCGGTATTTACGATAACGAACTTCTCGGGATCGTGAATAGCCTCGAGTACCTTTGCGGTGTCGTCCTTCTCAACGATTGCGCCTGTCGGGCAGTTAACGATACACTGACCGCAGGAGATGCAGGAAACGTCTGCAAGGTCCTTGTCAAATGCGGAGGAAACGTGAGTGTCGAAACCTCTTGCATTAGCGCCGATAACGCTTACGCCCTGATTGTCGCAGGCTGCGATACAGCGGCGGCAGAGGATGCACTTGTTGTTGTCTCTGATCATATGAGCTGCGGAGTCGTCGAAGTCATAGTGAATAACCTCGCCCTTGAAGGCGTCGGAATCGTCAACGCCGAACTCCTTGCAAAGCTGCTGAAGCTCGCATGTTCCGCTGCGTACGCAGGTGAGACATTCCTTGGAGTGAGTTGAAAGAATCAGCTCAAGAGTCATTTTACGGGACTTGCGTACCTTCTCGGTGTTGGTGTAAATCTCCATACCGTCGGATACGGGGAATACGCAGGCAGTTACAAGGCTTCTCGCGCCTACAACCTCAACCATACAGATACGGCAAGCGCCGATTTCATTGATATCCTTAAGATAGCAAAGCGTGGGGATTTCAATACCTGCATATCTTGCAGCTTCGAGAATTGAAATTCCTGCAGGCACGCTCAAGGGCATGCCGTTGATTTTAATGTTTACAAGATTTGTATTTTCCATTTGGCACACTCCTTATTTCTTGCTGATAGCGCCTACACGGCAGTTCGACATACAAACGCCGCACTTAACGCACTTGTCGGGAACGATTTCATAGGAAGGAAGCTTATGTCCTTCGGGCTGATAATCGGTCTTTTTAATTGTACTTACGGGGCAGTTCTTTGCGCAAAGGCCGCAGCCAACGCACTTATCCTTGTCGATAACGAAGGTAAGAAGATCCTTACAAACACCCGCGGGGCACTTCTTGTCAACAACGTGAGCAACATACTCGTCACGGAAGAACTTGAGCGTTGCAAGTACGGGGTTGGGAGCCGTCTGACCGAGACCGCAGAGTGAATTCTGCTTGATATAAAGGCAGAGCTCCTCAATCTTGTCGAGGTCCTCGAGAGTTCCCTTGCCCGAAGTAATCTTGTTGAGCATTTCGAGAAGTCTCTTTGTACCTACGCGGCAGGGAGTACATTTACCGCAGGACTCGTCAACCGTAAAGGTAAGGAAGAACTTTGCGATGTCAACCATACAGTTGTCCTCGTCCATTACGATAAGTCCGCCCGAACCCATCATACAGCCGATAGCCGTGAGGTTGTCGTAGTCAATGGGCGTGTCCATAAGCGAAGCCGGAATACAGCCGCCTGAGGGGCCGCCGGTCTGAGCCGCCTTGAACTTCTTGCCGTTCGGAATGCCGCCGCCGATTTCCTCGATGATTTCACGAAGCGTCGTGCCCATCGGGATTTCAACAAGGCCTGTGTTCTTAATCTTACCGCCGAGAGCAAATACCTTGGTGCCCTTTGACTTCTCGGTACCCATTGATGAGAACCAGTCGGCACCCTTTAAGATAATCTGGGGAATATTTGCAAATGTCTCAACGTTGTTTTCGGTAGTGGGCTTCTGGAAAAGTCCCTTGACCGCCGGATAAGGAGGACGGGGTCTGGGCTCGCCTCTGTTGCCCTCGATTGAGGTCATAAGAGCGGTTTCCTCGCCGCAGACGAACGCGCCTGCGCCAAGTCTTACGTGTAAATCAAAATCGAAGCCCGAATTGAAAATGTTCTTGCCTAAAAGGCCGTATTCCTTCGCCTGTTTAATAGCGATTTCAAGACGCTTGACAGCGATGGGATACTCGGCACGGACGTAGATATAACCCTCGGTAGCGCCCGTTGCGTAACCGCAGATAGCCATAGCCTCCACGATACAGTGCGGATCGCCTTCAAGAACTGAGCGGTCCATGAATGCGCCGGGGTCGCCCTCGTCGGCGTTACATACAACGTACTTCTGGTCAGCTGCGTTAGCAGCCGTGAAACTCCACTTAAGACCGGTCGGGAATCCGCCGCCGCCGCGTCCGCGAAGGCCCGAATCCTTGACTATCTGGATAACGTCCTCGGGCTTAAGCTCGGTAAGGCACTTTGCAAGAGCCTGATAACCGTCGTATGCGATATACTCGTCGATGTTCTCGGGGTCGATAACACCGCAGTTACGAAGCGCAACTCTGTGCTGCTTCTTGTAGAAATCGGTTTCCTTGAGCGACTTAACCTCGTCGGACTTAACAGTCTCATCATAGAGAAGTCTCTGAACCATTCTGCCCTTGAGAAGGTGCTCCTCAACGATTTCGGGAACATCCGAAACCTGAACCTGTGAGTAGAACGCGCCCTCGGGGTAAATGACCATTATGGGACCTAATGCGCAAAGTCCGAAGCAGCCGGTTCTGATAACCTTAACCTCGTCTGCAAGTCCCTTTTTGGCGATTTCAGCCTCCATAGCCTCAATTATCGCCGCGCTGTTTGAAGAGGTACAACCGGTACCGCCGCAAACAAGTACATGGGAACGATACATTGTTTTTCCTCCTTTTATTTTGCCACTGCGCCGACGGTGTATTCAACTATCGGCTGACCGTTTACGATATGGTCGTTAACGACCTGAACCGCCTTCTCGGCAGTCATCTTGACATAAGTAACCTTTTCCTTGCCGGGCTGCATAACCTCAACGATGGGTTCGTACTGGCACATACCGATACAACCGGTCTGGGCAACGGTAACACCCTTGAGATTTCTCTTGGCAACCTCTTCGACAAGAGCGTTGAGAACGGGTCTTGCGCCTGCAGCGATACCGCAGGTAGCCATGCCGACAACGATTCTGATAGCGTCGTCGCCCGTATCCTCACGGACTGTCATCTTCTGCTTGGCCTGGTCTCTCAAAGCCATAAGCTCTTCAAGTGTTTTCATTATCTGCACCTCCGTATAAGTTGTTAATTCCTTCTTCGATAAATTCCTTCATCCAGCCGACTATGTCCGGCTCGTCAAGCGGTACGTCGCCGAGTACCTGTCTGATTTCACGGGTATCGAAAACAAATTCGTTTTCGTCAACCTTCTGCCTGTAAACGAAATCCCTGTCGGTATTCATCGTCACGAGCATAATTACCGTGGACTTCATATCGCCCAGCGGAGTGAAATCAACGCTGTCCGTCTTAAAGACGGCGTTTACGGACGTTCCCTTGCCCAAAGCGGAATTAATCGAAAAGCATCCGCCCGTCTGCTCCGCCGCAAGCTTGAAAAGCGGAATTCCCATTCCGACCTTCCTCGTCGTGCGTGTTGTGAAAAACGGATCGCGAACGCTCATAAGCTGTTCGTCGGACATGCCCTTGCCGTTGTCGATGATATTGATTGCAAGCGTGTGAAGCCTTGTGTCCTCAAGCACCTCAACCGTTATCAGCGAAGCCGCGGCGGTAATTGAATTCTGGGCAATATCCAGAACGTTAAGCGATAACTCACGCATATTATGCGCCGTATTTCTTAAGTATGTCGGGTACTTCCTTGGCTGTGAGCTTGCCGTAAACCTCGTCGTTAATCATCATAACGGGGGCAAGTCCGCAGGCACCTATGCAGCGGCACGCCTCAAGCGAGAATTTGCCGTCAGCGGTGCATTCGCCTTCCGTGATACCGACAACCTCGGTAATCTTGTCAAGAACCTCCTGAGAGCCCTTGACGTAGCAGGCTGTACCAAGGCAGACCGAGATGTTGTACTCACCCTTGGGAGAGAGAGCAAACTGAGCGTAGAACGTTGAAACGCCGTAAACCTTTTCAAGCGGCACGTCCATACCCTCGGCGATCATAACCTGAACCTCATACGGAAGATAGCCGTAAATTTCCTGAGCGTCCTGCATAACCTTCATCAGAAGGCTTTTGTTGTCCTTACACTCAGCGATAACTGCGTCGAGCTTTGCCTTCTGCTCGGCAGTTCCCTTAAAGGGAATTTTACTGATCTTTTTGAGCATTAACCGATTTCCTCCTTAAAAAATTGGTATAGCTGAATGTGCATACTATTAAAATTACGCACAGTGTTCGAGCATAATAGTATAATAACATATAGATTGTTAAAAATCTATCATTTTTTTGAAAAATTTCGACTTTTTCCAATCTTTTTTCAAATGTGTTTATTAAACGGTTTTTTCACAGCAGAATATGTTTCTCTTGCACAAAAAGTGTTGCTATTTTCACCTTTGAAAGATATAATTATTATTGAAAATGCCTATTTATTTAATCGGTTTTTAGTTGTATTATATACAGTGATGAATTTCAGACGGCAAACGGGGTGATTACAGTGAAAAGGACAGCCGTTATAAACGATATCTCGGGCTTCGGCAAATGCTCGCTTACAGCCGCCATACCGATACTGTCGGTACTGGGCGTTGAGTGCTGTCCGCTCGTTACGGCGGTGCTGTCCAACCAGACGGGTTATAAGTCCTGGCACTGTACCGATCTGACCGGTGAAATGCCGAAGTATCTTAACGAGTGGAAAAAGCTCGGTTATAAGTTTGACTCGGTGCTGACGGGCTATATGACGGGCGAAAAGCAGGCGGACGTTATCATTAACGCGGTCAAACGTTTCAGGTCCGAGGGCTCTCTTATAGTTGTCGATCCCGTTATGGCTGACGACGGCAGGCTCTATTCGACGTATTCAAAGGAGCTTTGCAAAAAGGTCATTAAGCTCGCTTCTCTGGCTGATATCATAACGCCCAATCTCACCGAGCTTTGCATACTTTCGCAGACAAGCTACAAGGAGCTTACCTCACACTGCAACGAGGAGGACTACCCCCTGCTTGTAGCCGAGGCGGCGAAAAAGCTTTTAAGCGATACTCTTCGCACGGTAATCGTAACGGGCGTACACTTCTCGAATTCAATCTGCAATATCATAGTTGACTGCGACGTGCCGACGGTTATAAAATCCGAAATATATCCCGGCAGCTATTCGGGCACGGGCGACATTTTCTCGAGTGTGGTCTGCGGTGAAATCACCAAGGGCATGAGCGTCGATTACGCGGTACGCACCGCATGCAAGCTCATCGAAAGAGCCCTGCGCGACACGGTGCGCGAGGGCACCGACCGCAACGACGGCATAGCCTTCGAAAAGCATTTAGGAGTGCTTATCAATGAGTAGCAACAAAAACCAGATACGTATAAACAATCTCGTGCTCACGGCGCTGCTTGCCGCCCTTATCGCGGTTTCAACGGCGTACATCAAGATAAACACGGGCATTAATAACGGCTACGTACATTTCGGCGACAGTCTTATTTATCTGTGCGCGTGCCTGCTTCCGATACCCAATGCGCTTGTCGGCGCGGCTGTCGGCGGCGCGTTTGCCGACGTGCTCGCGGGCGCTGCAATATGGGCGCCGTTTACGGCGGGTATCAAGGCGCTCAACGCGCTGTGCGTCGCGCTTATTTACAGATCAAAACTCAACAAAAATAAAGACCGCATACTCACCCCTGCGAGCGCTTCCGCAGGCGCGGTTTCGGGTATTATCACGGTTGCGGGCTACTATGTAGCCGAAGGCATACTTTATTCCTTCCCGACAGCGCTTACCTCGGTTCCTTTCAGCATTATTCAGGCTGTCGGCAGCGCGGTATTCTTTATTATAATTGCCGCCGCACTTGACAGGGCAAAATTCAAAAAACGTTTTATCAGATAGGAGATAAAAATGACAGATATAGTTTACACTTTTGAGGGACATGCATACTTGAATATCACCAACGCCTGTCCCTGCCGCTGTGAGTTCTGCATACGCAAAAACGGCGACGGCGTGGGCGACGCCGACACGCTCTGGTTTTTGGGACATTCACCGAGCCTTGACGAGATTAAGGCGGCGATTGACGCGTTTGATTTTTCAGCCGTTTCCGATGAAATCATTTTCTGCGGCTACGGCGAGCCGACCTGCGCTTATGACAATCTTATTGCAAGCGCAAAATATTTAAGAGCAAAGCTTCCCGGCTGCAAGCTGAGAATCAACACAAACGGTCTGTCGGATTTAATCAACAAAAAGCCGACGGCAAAGGAAATATGTGAGAATATCGACATTATTTCCGTTTCGTTAAACGCACCTACGCCCGAGAAGTACGACGCGCTGTGTCATTCGACTTTCGGCCTTGACGCTCTGCCCGCCGTAATCAAATTCGCAAAGGAATGCAAGGCATACGGCGCAAAGGTGAAATTCACGGTTGTAGATGTTATTTCCGACGAGGATATCGAAGCCTGCCGCAAAATTGCAGAGGATGCGGGAATTGATTACCGAGTAAGAGTTTACGAGGGCTGATATGAGCTATAAATTCTTTGAAAACAAGGACTGCGAATTCTACCCCTGCCACAAGGGCATGAAGGAAATCAACTGCCTTTTCTGCTACTGCCCGTTATACAGAGCCGAAGACTGCGGCGGTAACTGTAAGATACTCGAAAACGGAGTAAAGGACTGCTCGTCCTGCACCTTCCCGCATATAAGGGAAAACTACGAAAAGGTAATTGAAAAGCTGAAATAAACACAGAAAAAACGGACGGTTCAACCGTCCGTTTTTATTATTGATTAAACTATCTGATAACCGTGCCGCCTCTTGACGCGATATAATTATCAAGCGCTGCGAACTGACTGTCGGCGTTCGTGCGAAGCTCGGCAATTCTCGCGGCGTCAATACTGTTCGCCTTTTTATCAAGCTGTTCGGCACTGTATTTCCCGAGCGTTTCGAAGGTCACGGGGTTGAACATAAGATGCAGGTCGTTTATAACATTCGTAACCTTATCACCGTAGCAGATCGGCAAAACCTTTTTGCCTAAAACGTAGCCGAGTATCATGGCGTGGAAGCGCGTGGCAACAACTATCTCACTCTTTTTAAGTTCGTTGGTAATAACGCGGTAATCGCCGCCGTAGCTGAAGCAGCCGATTCTCAAACGACTTTCATTATCGAGCTCGAGCCAGAGCTTTTCAACCTCCTGCTTATCCTCCTCAAGAGCGCAGAAGCCGAGCAGAGAAACCGAATATCCCTCGTTGACATAATATTTTATGAGCTCGAGTATCTTTTCCTCGTAAAGCCTTGACTGCTCCTCGGTAAACGAGCGAACTCTGAATCGCGGATTGATGACCGAAACCGCAACTCTCTTTTCGACCGGTACGGGCGCAGGGTCGTTAAACGAGAACAGAAGATCGGGTGCATAGCGCACGTTGTTGAGTCTCTCAAAGAGCATATAGGAATACACGTCCCTGAAACAGACGTCCGTGTAATGCTCGAATTCTTTCGTCCAGAACTGACGGTAATCGTCGGTCGAATACGGGCCGAAATTGTTGGAGATGGCAAAGAAACTCTTAAACTGTGAATTCCTTTTCTTACGCTGCTCGATATCAATCTGCCAGTCGGCTATCTGCTGATAAATCGAGCCGCCTATATGCACTGCCGCGTCTGAGGTCTTGTAGAGCATTTTCTGCGACCAGTTTTCGATACCGAGCTTTGCGCCTATCATATCAAGCTTTTTATAGTGCGGAGCGCTGATGTCAAAGAACTTCGCATTGGGATACTGATGCACGAAGCCCTCGTAATCGGGCGTGTGCTCAAGGCAGAAAAGTGTGTCCGGATAACGGCGGAAAAGCTTATCGAAGAACATATCGTCGCCGAGATTGTGTCCGAAAAAGCCGTAAAGCACAACCTTCGTCGCTGACGGCATACCCGTGGGCAGATTTCGGCTTTTAAGATAATCGCAGGTATATCTGAACGAATTGATCTTTCTTATCGGCTTTGTAAGCTTCATTGAACGTGAGTTGAGTACGACGTTGTAGCGTCCCTCGAGAGCCGCGTAGTTTCCCTGAAGCGCCGCAATCTGTTCATACAGGCTGCGTGTGTTAATCAACTCGCGGGCACGCTCGTCCTCGCTTTCCTTTAAGCGCTCGCTCGTTTTCCTGAGCTCCCTGTTTGCCCTGTCGCAGTCATCCTTGAGCCGCTTATCATAATATATTTCATTCTTGTGAAGATCGTAAAAATCGCGAAGCGAGAGGTTGAAATGCTCCTTTGCGATTTTCAGGTTTTCCTTGTCGGCAAAAATTTCGTCAAACTTGCGTATGCCCATAACGGTATTTCCGAGAAGCGACCTGAAGCCGTCAAGCAGCAGAAACGCCTTTTCCAGCTCAATGTCGGTGTGCGAATGCTCACCGCTGTATTTAAGCATATCCAAAAATGCCTCAAGGAACAGTCCGTCGGGGCACTTGTCAATCATATTATAGGCAACGCGCGCAAATTCCGCGTTGTGCGCAACCTCTTTTTCACGCGTGGGCTGTGAGTTGCTGCCCATACGCACACGGTATTTAACAAGAGGCTCCTGCATTATATAAATCGGGCACATAAGAACAAGGCGCGCCCACAAATCGTAGTCGTGAAGATACAGAAGGCTAAGGTCATGACCGCCGAGTTCGTCCTGAATGCTCTTTCTTATGAGCATAGTTGAATGGCAGATATGGTTCGCTTCAATATAGAAATAGCGGACCCACTGCGCCTGCGTCATATTACCGATATTGAAAAGCTTGTCAAAATACGCATCCTCGCCGAGCGGCGCGCCGTTCTCGTCAACGGACAGAACGTGCGTGAAGCATGCGCCGTATTCGGAGTGCTCCTCCATAAACGCAAACTGCTTTTCAATCTTGTCGGGAAGCCAGACGTCGTCCGAGTCGAGATGAGCAATATACTCGCCCCTCGCGTGCGAAAGCGCCTCGTTGTTGGCGTTTGAAATATTGCCGTTTTCGGGCAGACGGTAAAGCTCCACCCTGCTGTCACGCGAGGCAATCTCCTCAACTATGTCGGCAGTTTTGTCCGTTGAGCAATCGTCAACGACAATGACCTGTAAATTTTCATAGGTCTGATTAAGCACGGACTCGAGCGTTTCTTTAATTGTATTCTCCGAATTATAGGCGTTGATACAAACGCTTATAAGCTTCTGAGCCATAGTCACTCACCTTAAATATTAATTAACATTATAATATTACCATAATTAAACCGAATGTGCAACAAGACAAATTTGAGTTTGTAGGGATGATTAAAACCGCTGAACCTTCCAAGCTCCCCTGCTAAGGGGAGCTGTCGAGCGAAGCGAGACTGAGGGGTTTTAATAACCCCCTCGCCGCCGTTCGGCGGCCCTCTCCCCCTTTCAGGGGGCGTTGTTTAGGTTGACCGTTCATCCCTACAAACTCCGATTTGGCGAGGATTAAAAAAGCGCCCGGAAGGGCGCTTAATTAATATTTAATTATGCCTTTTTGATTTCAACAGCTACCTTGTGCTCGTCAATCTTGAACTCATTGGCGGTAACGTCGGCGAAATCAAGCTTTTCGCAGAGAAGCTCGGACTTGATGAAATCGGCGTTTTTCTCAATTACGCCCTTGATGTAATCGTCGGACGAAGCGGTGATTTCGATATGGTCGGTAACCTCGAAGCCGCTGGACTTACGCAGATTCTGAATCTTCGAAATAAACTCTCTTACGGAGCCTCTTTCGATAAGCTCGTCGTTGAGCGCGGTGTTGAGAACTACCGTTACGCCGCCGTTTGTTTCGGCAACGTAGCCCTCCTTCGCCTTCTCGGTAACGAGCAGGTCGTCTCTCGTCAGCTCAATGTCAGCGCCGTCGATAACGGTCTTATAAACTCCGCCGTCCGCGGTTGCCTTAATGATTTGGGTGTTGATGTCAACGTTGAAATACTCGCCGATAGCCTTAAGATATCTGCCGTACTTCGGACCGAGAGTCTTGAGCTGCGGCTTGATTTCGTACTGGATAAGCTCATCCATATTGAAATCGGTTACAACCCTGTCAACGTTAAGCTCTTCGGCGATTGTGTTAAGCTGTTCGTCGTCAAGCACGAGGTCTGAGTCAAGCTTTACAATGCACTCCGAAAGCGGCTGACGGTTACGGATTCTTACGATTTCACGAAGCTTTCTGCCTATCTCAACCGCCTTGTAGGAAACCTCCATCTGAGCCTCAAGCTCGGGCTTATCCCAAGCCGCAACGTACTGCGGATAATCCGCAAGGTGTACGCTCTCGGGAGCCTCGGGGAAGAATCGGGCAACAAGTCCCTGATAAATTGTTTCGGCTACGAAGGGGGTTACGGGAGCGACTACTCGTGTGAGTATGTCAAGTACGGTATAGAGCGTCATATATGCCGCAATCTTGTCCTCGGTAAGCTCGGAGTTGAAGAAACGGCGGCGGTTACGCCTGATATACCAGTTGGAAAGCTCGTCAATGAAGCTCTCCATAGCTCTTGTAGCCTCGAAAATATGATAGGAATCAAATTCCTTGGTAACCTTTTTAACAAGAGAATTTACTCTTGAAAGCACCCACTCGTCGATTGAACGCAGCTTGCAGTCGGCAAGATTATACTTCGACGGGTCGAAGCCGTCAATCTCGCTGTAAAGCGAATAGAAGTAAACGGAAGCCCAGAGCGTGCCGATGAATCTGTTCTGGAACTGTGAAAGCGTAAGCTTTGAGAACGAGGTCGAAACCCACGGAGCATTTGCGATGCAGAAATAAAGTCTTGTCGCGTCCGAACCGAATTCGTCGAGTACCTCCCACGGGTCAACGACGTTACCGATATGCTTCGACATCTTGATACCGTTCTCGTCGTTTACAAGACCGAGAGCAATACAGTTTTTATAAGGCGACTTGCCGAAGATAGCGGTCGAAAGCGCCTGAAGAGCATAGAACCAGCCTCTCGTCTGATCCGATCCCTCGCTGATGAAATCTGCGGGGAACTGCTTGTCGAATACTTCCTTATTCTCAAACGGATAGTGGTGCTGTGCGTAAGGCATTGAGCCCGAATCCAGCCAGCAGTCGCAGACCTCGGGAGTACGGTACATGGTCTTGCCGCACTCGGGGCAAGTCATTGTAAGACGGTCGACCATCGGCTTGTGAAGGTCAACGTCGGGATCGGCGCCCGTAAGCTCAACGAGCTCGGCAACGCTTCCCACAACGTGCTTGTATCCGCATTCCTCGCAAACCCAGATGGGAAGCGGAGTACCCCAGTATCTGTCACGCGAAACAGCCCAGTCGATAACGTTGCCGACGAAGTTGCCCATACGGCCTTCCTTGAAGCTTTCGGGGAACCAGTTGACGCTTCTGTTATCGGCGACAAGCTCGTCGCGAAGGGTTGACATCGCGATAAACCACGAATCCTTCGCATAGTAGATAAGCGGACTGTTGCAGCGCCAGCAGTGAGGATAGCTGTGCTCAATCTTCTTTATTTTGAGAATTACCTTTCTGTCAAGTAATTCCTTGATAATATCGTCGTTTGCCTCGAATACGCTTCTGCCGGCATATACGCCGCACTCGAAAGTGAATTTACCCGCGAAGTCGACGGGCTTGAGGCAGGGCAGATTATTCTGTCTGCCGACGTTTGCGTCGTCCTCACCGAAGGCGGGAGCGATATGAACGATACCCGTACCGGCGTCAAGCGAAACGTAATTGTCGGATACTACGTAATACGCCTTCTCCCTGAACGTGCCGAGAAGGTAGGTGTATATAGGCTCATATTCCTTACCTAAAAGGTCGGAGCCCTTGCACTTTGAAACGGTTTCAAAGTTCTCGCCGAAAAGGCTCTCGGCAAGCTCGCTTGCGATATAGTAATACTCGCCGTCAACCTTGACCTTGGAGTATTCAAAGCCCTCGTTGACGCAGAGCGCAACGTTTGAAATCAGTGTCCACGGCGTAGTTGTCCATACCGCGAAATACGTGTCGTCCTCGCCCTTTGCCTTGAAGCGGACAAAGATTGACTCGGTCTTGATATTCTTGTAGCCCTGCGCAACCTCGTGTGACGAAAGAGCGGTAGAGCATCTCGGGCAGTAGGGCGAAACTCTGAAACCCTTGTAGATAAGGCCCTTCTTGTCAAGCTCCTTAAGTCCCCACCATACCGACTCGATATAGTCGTTTGTGTAGGTGATATACGGATGCTCGAAATCGCACCAGTAACCGACGCGCTCGCTCATTCTCTCCCAAAGGTCTTTATAAGTCCAGACGCTTTCGCGGCACTTCTTGATAAAGGGCTCAACGCCGAACGCCTCGATGTCAGCCTTGCCGTTGGTGTGAATCTGCTTCTCAACCTCAAGCTCAACGGGCAGACCGTGAGTGTCCCAGCCGGCCTTACGCTCAACGTGATAACCCTGCATGGTCTTGTATCTCGGAATAACGTCCTTGATAACACGGGTTAAAACGTGGCCGATATGCGGCTTGCCGTTAGCGGTGGGCGGTCCGTCGTAAAAGACGTAGCTTCTCTCAACGTCATTTTTCTCGACTGCCTTTTTGAAAATATCGTTTTCACGCCAGAATTCGATTACCTCGTTTTCGGCTTTGGCAAAGTCGTAATTTCTCTCGATTTTCTTGTCCAAATATATCACCCTCACTGATGAAAAATTCGTGTTTGTTATAAACCGTATATAAATAACAGAAAATATTATAGTTTACATATAGGAAAAAATCAAGAAAAAGTTGTACTGTCTGCCAATATTTGTGCATTGAAGCCGAAGGTGAAACGGAGGTAAACTTGAAGCGGTGGTAATATGCTTATGCTTTTGCGCGACATTAAGAGCGCGATAAAACAGATGAACCGAATCTCAAAGACCTACATACGCTTACTTAACCCCCTCGTTTTTTCAAGTCTGACGCTCGCGCTTTTCTGCCGCTTGTCGGCGGGATTTATCGGCATTTACGATAATATGCTCATACTCTCTGGCGAGCTTTTTGAGCTTTTCAAGAACTTGCTCGCCGCCGTCTATGTGCCCGCGCTGATGATTGAATTGGTCAGAATTCTCGCGCAGCTTGACACAATAAATTGACAATTGGGCGATATAGTGTTAAAATATTTTAACTATCTTTCCGGAAGGAGTAGTTTTGATGATTTGCCCGAAGTGCAGAACTAAATATCCCGAGGGCGTTTCGGTATGTCCCGATTGCGGCATTGATTTAATCGCGCTCTTGGGCGAGGCTGACGCACCTGCCGACGAGGAATGGGACCTTAAGAAGAGCAGGTGGAAATCCGCGCCCGAGGATGACATGGTTATACCTCAGACCGTCGAGATTTACACCGACCGTTCTGCCGAGGGCTTTGAGGAAGAGGAACCCGTCACGCAAGATGAGCCCGCAGAAAAACAGCCCGATATAACCCTTGAGGAAAAGGATTTCTCGGCATTTGAGAGAAAGCCTGCAAAGAAGCTTGAAGAAGTTGTCATTAACGAGGACGACGATTTCTCACCCGTGGTTTATAAAAAATCCCAGACGCAGACGGCATCCAAAAGCGGCGGCAATGCGGCAGGTCTGTTTTTCCTCGTTCTTTCGATACTCTTTATGGCGGTCAGCGCGGTAATGTTCTATATGGGCAGGAAACCCGCACCCGCTCCCGACGCCGGGATTACAAACGCCGTTTCCGCGGTAATATCGGCATTTTTCACATTTTGATATTTTTCAAAAAAGGTATTGCATTTTAGCGGCGTGTATGGTAAAATACTCGGGCATATAAAATAAAAATTATAGACGGAGGCATATCAAGATGTCAGCTATTCAGATAATTATCGGTTCTCTCGTAATCGTTTCATCGCTGATTATAATCGTTGTTGTTCTTATGCAGCAGAGCCGTGAAGCAGGTCTTTCGGGCGCTATTTCGGGCGCTGCGGACACCTTCTTCGGCAAGAACAAGGGCAGAACAGTTGAGGCAAAGCTCGAGAAGTTCACCAAGTATTTCGGTATCTTCTTCTTCGTGCTTGTACTTGCCGCAACAATACTTCTTCTCTTCTTAAAGTAATACTGAACAAACAGGCGGATGAACCATCCGCTTTCTGTTTGAGCCATTAGCTCAGCCGGTAGAGCACATGACTTTTAATCATGGTGTCCGGAGTTCGATTCTCCGATGGCTCACCAAAAAAGACTTGTCGTTGACAAGTCTTTTTTTATTCATTGCGAAAGCAATGGCATATAATCAATTCGCCTTGCGAATTGTATATCATCTCGCCAAAAGGCGAGCATCTCATCACGGCTTAA
>JAEEGL015532233.1_pt1 | contig 27740 bp, 49 predicted proteins | sample 9134231 | NCBI WGS metagenome assembly JAEEGL01 (sample SAMN16246548, study PRJNA631951) | gut metagenome | biome: gut microbiome; feature: rumen; material: fiber-attached | host: Bos | place: Iran: Karaj | collected 2018-10
GTCTCTGAAAAGCAATCCTGCCCGACCGATAAGTCTTGACATTACCGGAAACGAACCGACATTCAACAAACAGTTGTTTATCCGGATTATGAAGGATATATCCACAATCAAGAAATACTTCAGACAGGTTGTGGTGACAACTAACGGAGAAGGATTAACAGAAGACACTGTGGATGCAATGAAAGGAGTCGTTGATATAGTGAATGTATCCGTGCATCACTATGATATGGAAAAGAGAGCAGAGGCATTCGGTCTGAATGTAAACGGAAAGCATGTGCATCCGGACAGTTTCTATGAGGAAATCATCAACAGGATTGCAGATGCCGGAATCAAAGCAACAGCAGTCGCTGTCATATATAAGAAACTGGATGAGCCGTTCAACGAATATATGAATAAATTCGTACACTGGTGTATGGGTATCGGTTTCGATGACCTGAGACTCAGAAGCAACTTCTACTCTACGGATTCTTTCTTCATCGAGTATATGAACTCTATGCCGGAGGTTCCTGTCGTGACTGCTGGTCTCGCTTCAAAGAGATTTGAATGGGACGGATTCAATGTAGTGATGCTGATGGGCGTAACCAGTCTGATTCCATATGTAGTCGGAGTGGAAGCAGTAGTGGATGATGACGGTCTCGCATATATGGACTACGGAAAAGAACATCCGTTCTGTGATGAGTACATCAAGAGAGTTTATGTCAAGTTCCCTTAAATTGAGATTTGTTTTTATTTCCATACATTTATGTTTTTATGAGATTGGGACCGGATTGCTCGTGATGAGTAGTCCGGTTCTGTTATATAGATAGTTTATGTTTGATTGTTATCAACTGTTAAATTATCTAACTTTTTCCTGAATAATTTGTATATTCCGAAAATAATGCTTATCTTTGCAAAGGAAACAATAAAAACAATAAGCATTATGAGTATTATAAATCTGAATCTCAAAGAAGGAACAAAGGGAATATGGAGTCTGTCCAAGTTCACTATCACTCAGCATGAAGCAGATATGCATATGTTGAGATGTATCGTGAACGGTTGTCCAAGCCGTTCAGTTCTTCCGGGAACATACTGGAGACTGAAAGAGAACAATACTGTATATATGACCAATACTCCGGCTGAAGTCAAAGACCATATGAAGTTCATCCGTGAAGCACACGGGAATGTACTCATTGCCGGACTCGGTTTGGGTATGGTCGTACAGGCATTGCTTGACAGAGGAAACTGTGAACATATCACTGTAGTGGAACTGTCTCAGGATGTTATCGACTTGGTAGGTCCGTGCTATACTGACCCAAGAATAGAGATTGTACAGTCGGACATATTCAAGTTCAAGCCGGAAATGCACTATGACTACGGATGGTTTGACATCTGGCCTAACATATGTGCGGATAATTTCCCGCAGATGCAGAAACTGCACAGGAAGTTTGCAAAGCACATTGACAAGAGAATGTCATGGTGCTACAAGGAGTGCAGACAAATGTGCAAGGAAGACTGGTAATATAAACTGTTATACAATCAGACACTAGTCGGTGTATTAACAAAGACCAACAAGGAAGTTACACATAAGCATCATACTTTTATCGGAGTGCTTGATGAATTAAGGGAAATGAGTTATAAGAACATTAAAACAACATAGGATTATGAAAGAATATCTGAAAGACCGACAAATGTCCGTAATCATATCTTCTGTATCATTCTGTCCGAAACTGAAGAACAATCAGTATGACGAACTGTGGAACATCAACAGCACTGAAGGTCCGGAATTAGGGAAACTGATTATTGCCGGATATGAGGACGGTCATATGGAACTGGAAGTAGTTTCATCAGACACTGACACAGATGAGATAGTAAAATGGATTAATGTAGAAGACTTAATTTAATTATATTATGAACATTCCAGACTATAACAAGATTTTCTATGTAGAGAGCAGCAAGCTCGGAAAATCAGTCAGAAGCAAATGGGGAGAGTACACCATTGTGAAAATAGACAAAGTATTGGACTTCGGTAAAGTAAAAGTCCAGACATACGGATTCGATATTCCGTTTGCATATGCTCCTGTTAACCACATCAGCAAAGATATCGTTGAGCAGGAAGACATCAAGGAACTGAACTGGGATGCGATACTCAATGATTTCCAAAAAGACAACTCTGACAGGAAATATCATATATGGCATTTTCTCCAGACATATTATCCTTGTGATAGCCATACTATGGATTATTTCAACAAAGACAAAGAGTCATTCCTTGCAGTCTATTGGGATGACAAGGAAATAGACAGGATTCATTATCCGGCAGAATATGTTGTGCCAGCATGGTGCAAAAGACAGAATGTGCTGTGGGAAATTGATGTTGTTCTTGACTATATGATTGAACACAACATAGAGACCGAGAATGCTGAGAAACTCAAGAAACTGATACGGACTGATGAAGTTACTATGACTACGGAAGAATATCTCCGCAGTAAGAAATATATCTAAAGACATTGTTTTTATTGTTCCATACTTGGGCCGGGCTTATCTGTGACAGACAGGCTCGGCATTATTTTTGACTACTGTTTACTTTTTTCCCAAGTTGATATTAATTGTGTGGTTTGTTGTTGTATATTAGAATGAGAAGAAAGTAAACAATATAGTTGTCCTGTATATCCAATTGTGTTGTTAATAGTTAAACTTCATTAAAACACTGCCGGATGTTTGTATCAGAATGCATTTTTTGCTATCTTTGCGCTGTCTAATCAAGGAACAACAATATGGCAAAGAGATTTAGAGATTTGAAAAAAGGAGACAAGTTGTATGTCTGTCCCACTGAATATGACATCAGGAGCAACCATGACTTGGAGATTGAGTCGTTCACTATTGATCATACTGAATATTGGTATCCGGATATATCAAGGTTCGCTATGTACATCAAGAGTGACAAAACTGGTATGGAGATTGCAACATCCGTGGATACTAAAGATGAGGATTTGACTCATCACTGGTACACATACACATCACTCTCAGAATGCAAGGAAGCATACCGAAAATGCTGTAAGGAAATCATCGCTGAACTGAAGTCAAAAACAACAGATGCTCAAAATGAAGTGAACCGCATTGAGCAGATTATGAACAGATACGGAAATTAAGTTATTCATTTGACCGGCTTTGTCTGTGATGGATAGAGCCGGTCTTTATTATATGATGATATTCTCAAGTTTCCGTACACATTTGTCAAGACTGTCCATCCAGTATGGAATCTTCAATGAATACGTCGCCTTTATCTTGGTCTTGTCAAGCACAGAGTAACTTGGCCTGTGTGCTTTTGTCGGATAACTTGAACTCGGTACCGGCTGTACGTCACAAGTAGTGATTCCGGCAAATCTGTGTATGGCTTTAGTGAAGTCATACCAGGAACACACTCCTTCATTACTATAGTGATATATACCCGGTACAATTCCGTTGTCTATAATAGTATATATAGCATCAGCCAAATCTCCAGCATATGTCGGCGTTCCTACCTGATCTGACACTACAGTGAGTGACTCTCTTTCCTTTCCCAGTTTCAGCATTGTCTTCACAAAATTATTTCCGTATTCGGAATACAACCAAGAAGTCCTGATGACGACAGTGTTTTCACATAAAGACATTATGTCTTCTTCCATTATTTCCTTTGTGTATCCGTATATTGAAAGGGGGTTTGTATCATTATCTTCCTTGTACGGAACACAAGAAGTTCCGTCAAACACATAGTCTGTTGAAATCTGTATGAGAGCTGCACTGTTTTTATGAGCAGCTTCCGCAAGATGACACGGCGCTCTGTAATTTACTTCAGCACACTTGGTTTTGTCATCCTCTGCTTTATCCACCGCAGTGTATGCTGCACAGTTCACTATAATCTGGATATTATTATCCTTGATGAATGTGTCTACGGCAAGCTTGTCACATATGTCAAGTTCAGCAACATCCGTAAAATAATAAACATGTTGCGGATGTTCAGATGACTGCACTCTCATCTCTGTTCCAAGTTGTCCATTCGCTCCGGTTATAAGTATGTTCATTTCTCTGTTATGATATATTTGTTCTCCTGTACATTATACTTTGGCAAACTGTTAAATTATCCTGATATATGGGATTTCTTTTGTAATTTGCTTTGTCAGTTCAGATAATTTTCGTATCTTTGCACAAAGAAATATAATAAAAGAATAATATGACCAAACAAGAAGCATTAGAATACATCAACGGTTCTCTCAGTGAATCCAGAGAGAAACTGGTTCAGACGCTTGATGCATTGCATAAGGCAATCGAAAACGGTGAACCCAGATATGTAAAACTGGACATCCGGTCATTTGAGAGCATTATGATGGATGTAGTCAAGTATAAATGGCTGAAGCAGTATCCGGGAACATTCATTACATGCTATGCAACCGGAAATGACTATGAGTCTGCTCCGAGAGCTCCGTACAGCCATTATATGAAAGTCATAAACGGAAGCCTCAACAATTTCTGCCGGCTCAATGAACTTGAGGACTATCATATGCATCGTAACGGATATACGGATGAGTGCAAGATGGATATGTTCAAGAAGAGGCTTCAGGTAATAGAGGAACTCATGTACAATGATGAGATAGACATCATTATGTGGAGTGTAGACAACATATGCATTTGAGATATGAATGGATGTAAGAATTGGAAATCTGACTGTCGGGACAGCAACAGTCCGTTCGACCCGTGTATTGGATGTCCGCTGTACCAGCCGGAAAATGAAGAAAATGAATCATATAATCCGTGGGAAGACAAGGATTGAAATCCGGATATTTGGGAAGTGAAACCAGACAGAATGAAGATGACAGAAGAACTGGTCAGACAGTATGAGAACAAGGAAACGTCCACATACCAGCTGAACACAAATCTAAAATACATTATATGGTCAAGGAAATGATAGAACCAAGAGAAGTGACTATCGGATGTTGGGTCATTATCGTCACTGAAGACGGAAAGAGATTCACTACGAGAGTCCGTGAAATCGGCTCATATGTCAGAGTGGATTGGGATGACGGAATGTGCAAGTACCAGTTTGATATGATTGAACCGGTTCCCTTATCTGATATGATTCTCCGGAAACATTTTCCGGAATATGAAGAAGGATACACTATCGGGTGGTGGGATAATCCGGAAGACGGAAGTTTCCAGATAGAGTTCTTTGATGACGACCATGAACTTGTATTCAAGAACGTGAAATATGTACACCAGCTACAGATGATTCTTAGTGTCATAGGAATGGATAAGGAAATAACCTTATAAATAAAATGCAACCTCAACCTTGGCCGCTATTGTAGTGAGATGCTCTCTCTTCTGAACAGATGACTGAGCATCTCCGTTCTTTATCAGAACTACAACATAAGCAAATTGTATAATTTATATGGAGAAAGACAATACATACAAGGTGTCTGAACACCAGCTCACGCTCATTGAAATCAGACAATCGCACAACATCAGTGATTTGTTATCCGACGCTGAAGTCAATTACCATACGGTTCACCCAGGAAACTGGATTAACGTGTACGGAACCCCAAAACAGGTTATAAGGACAGAATGCTCATATTTCAGCACACGGGAGAGTTCTGACAATATAGTCCACTGGGGATGGTCTTCTACTAAGAATGATTATGGTGATGAGATAAGTGCCGTTAAAGTAAGAGATGATGTGCTATACCATTTCGGTTTCCGGATGCAGATGCTGTCCGAGAAAGTAAATGGATATGACTATGACTATGTGCTGTCATTGCATAACGGATTAGTGATATGGTGGCTTCCGTGTGATAACTTCCCTAACGGTGTGTTCGAGTTTGACGGAAACGTATCTGAAGCAGCAACAATACATATGCTTCAGAATGATTATTTCCGGATTAAGAAAAAAGAACTGAATATTGAATATGAATTCTAAGATGGAGACCAGACATAACATATGGTTCAAGAGTTCTACTGACATGACATCGGATGTTCAAGACTGTTCAGTGGATTTAGTAGTTACTTCACCGCCGTATCCTATGGTTGAGATGTGGGATTATCTTGCGGAAAACAATGATGCTTTTGCTGATATTCATGGAATGCTGGACACTGTATGGAAAGAATGCTTTAGAGTTATGAAGCCCGGAGCATACCTGTGTATCAACATAGGAGATGCAGTCCGCACTGTCAATGACAGATTCCGCATATACAACAATGCTATGAGGATTTCGCAGATGTGCGAGAAACTCGGATTTGTTCCGCTGCCTCCGGTTATCTGGAAGAAGCCGACTAATTCACCGAACAAGTTTATGGGAAGCGGTATGCTACCTGCCGGAGCATATGTCACTCTTGAACATGAGTTCATACTTATATTCCGCAAAGGAACTGAGAAGAGAACATTCAGCTCGGATGAAGACAAACTGAACAGGAGAAGAAGTGCATACTTCTGGGAGGAAAGGAATATATGGTTCTCTGATATATGGAATGTCACAGGGACAGCGCAGCATATAAAAGACTCTGAGTCGAGGAAGCGTAATGCATCATACCCTTTGGAGATTCCATACAGGTTGATTAATATGTTCTCAGTGTACGGAGATACTGTGCTTGACCCATTTCTCGGACTTGGCACTACGGTGAATGCAGCAGCACTGCTTGGGAGAAACAGTATCGGATTCGAGATTGACAAGTCACTGCCGGTTGATATATGGAGACCGGAAGAGATGAATGATGTTGTCAGCAACAGACTTGAGCGTCACAGGATATTCATAGATGAATATGAAAAGAAAAAGAATGCTCTTCTGAAGTACTACAATAAGAATCTTGACTGCCGGGTGATGACTAAACAGGAAACTGATATACAGTTATACTACACATCTGTGATAAGTAAGAAAGTTGATGGAGACAGAAGCCATATATCCTTGGATGTCGAATACAGGAAAGTTGAGATCCAGAACCGGTTAATTTGATTGATGTATGGATAACAAAGTCACGTTTATATGGAATGATGTGAGTGTAGTTCCGGATGATATTGAACAGCCAGTTCTGTATTTGACAGCCAATGGTAAGATGGGTGTACTGAAGAACACAAAAACCTATATATGTCCGGACTTTGAGCATCTGGTATCAGACTGGAAGAACATGGCAAGAAAATATCATATTACACTGTGGGTATATCAGAGTTGTCTAACCGGTGAACATAATTGAATAAAAATGGAACTGGATTTGAGTAAACTGGAAGACCGGATTGAGTATGCCGGAATTCTGATGAACAATCAGATTCTGGAAGAATGTCCGCAATTGGCAAATACTCCATGCACCAGAGGATGGGGAGAACTTGTGACTGATGAATTCAAGAACGGAATCCGAAAATATCTTGCCGGTGAAGCAACTGATGATTGTGTGGAGAAATACATATTCACACTGACAGAAGGATGGAGAAATGCCGGAGCTGTTGACAAGCATGCATTAGACTCAGCCATTCTGTGGTTCAAATGTGGACTTGACTATGGTAAGCAGCACTATGAATGGCTGATGACCGGATTGAACTCTGAATAAAACTATAGTTGTACAGGACAACTATATATCAATCACACAGATGTTAATTTTTCCAATTACTTCCTGAATTATGTCAAGTAATTTGTTTGTTTCATATATAATGCCTATATTTGCAGCATAAACAATAATAGTATATAGTATGAGAAAAAACAAAGGATATCAGAGGGATTTTGTCTGGTATGAGCATAAGATGGCAAACAGTAGGGCAAAAGGCCACAACATATCTCTTGACTGCTTCATTGGAGAGTTCTACATTCTATTTGAAACTGTGGGAACTCCGATTCGACTGGGAGAATGACAAGAAACTGATTCCTGTCGAGAAAGCCATAGATAAAGCCAAGAAAGATTTCCATTTCCGGAATCCGGTCTATGACTTCCAGAAAAGAACTGTCCATAAAGACAATCAGAGATTCGTCTATAACTCCAGCCATGGTGGAAACTGCAATGACGTGAGGATTCCGTCTCTCAAGCGTTCCCGTGCTGTGTGGAAGAGATTCTATGAACTGTTTCCGCGTTATGAACTGATGAGCCATGATGCTGAATACAGGATGAAGTATAAACTAAAAGAACTATAAACGGTTATATATAGCAACCAAAGTTAAGAGATATTAAGATATGAAGACAAATTTCGATAGCATTAATTACATCATCAAGAAATTGGTAGAGTATCAAATCAAGCAATGGTGTTCAGACGTTCATTACGACAGAACTATGAAACTGTTGCCGTTGCACGCATTGTCTATTGCAAAGCATGTTGCAACAGACATTGGATATGATATACGATACGAGCACAGTAGAGTTAAGACTGTAACTGCACATATGCGTCCCTATTATAATATTGCAGAGTTGAATGAGAAAGCAGCTCATGATATTCCGTTCGTTATCGAAGACTGGGAGCACAATAATCCCTCTACTGATTTTATGAAACGCTACGTTATTGAAGCCGGCGAGAAAGTTGTGAAGTTTGTAGGCAGCAATTATTTTGATGAGTACGGCCACGACAGTATCATACTCTTTCTGATGGAGCACGAATACAATCCATTACGCGATGGCAAAGTTGATAAAACTCGTATTGATGAAGACGAACGCATTGTAAGTGGACGTTGCATCGCAGCAGTCGAAGTCAAGCCTTCAATATATGGATGTAAGTTCTTGAAGAACGACGGAACTGACAACATAGATGAAAATTCTACTTGGGAAGTTTTCCGCAAACGTTTTGGTGATTTGATTAAGGAGGGACGTTCAGAATCTTCAGCATATAAAGACACTGTGCTGGATGAATGTGTCGCCTGGAACATCAGTTGTTGTGAGACTGTTGTAGCGCTGTTCCAACAATATGCGCTGAACAATTTAAATGACCGACACTTCATGAATACGCTTGTTCACGGTTTACCGGAATTCGCAGTGTTCAAGAATGCTGATGACTTTGAACTCTATGATGAGAATATGAAAAAAGTTAAAAACTTCAAGCAGACATTAGAGTGGCCGACGTTGGTTAAACTATAAACGGTTATATATGGCAACGATACAATACAGGACAGCAGACGGAGAACTTGGTTCATTTGACTCAAGAGATTTAGTGCAGATTGTTTTTGATCCGAAGACCAACCATTTCACTATCTCTCAGAGATTCTACGGTTGGGATGAATACGACTTTTATAATGAGGAAATAAATGATGTCACTGAAGTGAGAATATAATCATAACTGATATATGGAAGAAGTAATATTTTATAATATGGATACTGATGAATACGGTGGTCACATCCAGTATGATAATTTCGAGACTCCTACAAATTCGGTTTATTCAGACCGTATGATGGGCTGGGATATGGATAAGTACAACAAGTGCTGTATGGAAGTCTGGGGAAACCAAGGCCAGTATTTCTACGGTGACAGAAAACCTGATGAGGTAGAGAGATTCCTTCAACTCTATATAGGGAAAGACAACATCAGACTTTGTGGAATCATCCGTTATGAGAACCAGAGCAACGGCTTTCCGTATTGGCAGTTCTCATACAAGGAAGTTTAATTTATAAATTTAAGATATATGGGATATTATACACAACATCTGATACGGATTATTCCGGAAAGTAATGCAACAGTTGCTAATTACAAGAGAGTTTCGGATGCAATCAAGAAAGAGATTGAAGACGGAGAATTCTATAACTTCCGAATCCATGACGGTATTATGGATGACTCACACTTCAATAATGGAGACGGTTCAAAGTGGTACCTTGATGAGTCATTCGTTGAGATTTCAAAAGATGTACCGGATTTGACAATCCAGTTCCAGTATGTGGGAGACACTTATAGTTTCGAGCCGGAGGTTGCGGATCTGATAATTCTGAAGAACGGAGAGGATGTCACAAAATATGAAGAAGATATTGACTTGGACTCATTCTATGAACTGTACGGAAACATCAAAGAGTCATATATCATGTCTGATGACCCGAATGAGAAAGTTGTTCAAGTCCGCATGGTCATAGATGATTTGTACAGGCGTGACCTTGAAGAAGACTATGATGAAGATGAAATGGAATTCTAATATAAAAAACTGTCCGGATGTCTTTAGTGATGTCCGGACAGTTCTTGTATATGGATAATACAGTTATCAGTTTCCAATTCTTCTCTGACAAATCATTTCATTATTTATTATCCTAACATATCCTAATAGCGAGACATATAAGTTAAATAATGTTTAATTATTTGCATAATTCAATTTTTTATATTAATTTTGCAGTGTGAAATAAAAACAAAAGTAATATGAATAAAACAACAAACATAGAGCAGATAATAAATGAACTGAAAGATGCTGCACGGAAAGCAGGTCTTGAGATAAAGTTCCGTAACCGGGAAACTCTTACAGGAGATTTCTGTATATTCATCTATGACCGGAATTTCCGCAAGAATACATATGCTGTCGGGTTTGACGGAAGTTGGGATGCAGACAAACAGTCTCCGACTCACTTTGACAACTGTGTCAAGATTGCATATGACTGGATTGAGAATAGAGACTCAAGATTTGTCAAGAAAGACGGACAGTGGGTTCCCATAATAAAAGAACAATGAGCAACGTCAAAAATAAACTGATGCTGAACTATGATAATGTAGTCATAGGTTCACGGACTCTGGAAGAATACAAGTTCCAGATTGTGAATTTTATGAATATGTTATACAGCAACATACATTATTCGGATGATGAAGAATATTTCTCAACCGGTAATTGTATGACCATCAGTGTTGTTGCTCATAACCTGAAATGTTTTATCAAAGATGCATATAACAAATCTCAGGAAATATCCATTATAAAGATTGGAGACATATGTGAAACAGTGGATATCATATATACCAGACTGAAGTCAGTAGATGACAATAAGCATAAATCAGATGATATCGTAGTCAGACAGATAAAAGAAGAGTGTGATTTGATATGGAATATACTGTTGAAGAAATTGACGGAGACATTCAACTTGAAATATAACATAGCGCTCACTCAAAGTGTAAATAACAGTTAAATAAAAAATAAATATCTTAGTATAATTTATGAAGGAAAGTAGATAAATATAACATATAGGGTGCAGTACACCCGAATTCAAGCTTGTGGAGAACCCAACTGTGGATGACCCAACTGAAACAGTTCGCTAAAAAGCAGTGGTTCTGTGAAGCAAGAAGTTAATAAAGCACAAAGTGCAATTTGTGTAAGTTTTAACATACTGTGATTCTTTTCTTTCATTGCCAGCCTGGTTAGTTATAGCAGAACTGCCGGGCATTTTTATTCCGGATTATAGAAGTCCTGACCCTTTGAGTCTCCTCACTATATCTTCAAGCATCTCATCCTTAGACGGACACATAGAACATAGATATTCATAATGACTGTCTATCTTTATTTCCGGAGGAAGTCCGTCATAGAGTTTCCTGTATGTTGCAGACCACCATCCCTCAAAGTTCTCATCATTATGATGGACTATATCAAGGAAGCATTTCTCTCCGTTTACAGTCACTGTATCCGGAAGCACTCTTCTGAGTTCAGCAATGTCAAGCCTTTCATTCCAAGTCTCCGCAGTCTCGCTGCTTAATGCTGACTCAAGCATCTCATTTAGTTTATCGTAATCAACCATATCTTCTAATCTTTCTTTAATTATTATACTGAAGAATATCTAAATGTCATATTCGGATATCCTGGATATTCACATATCTTGTTGATATTTAAATATCCGGACTACTATTATGAATTAAATAATCCGGACATTATCTTATTTAAACACAGCAGTGCTGAATCATCACTTGCTCCAGCCTGGCATATTGTAATATTCCATGAACTTAACCTTACCGTTTCTATTCAAGTTGAACTTCCCTGCTTTCTTCGGTTTCGGCTGTGGTTTTTGTTCCGGCTGCTGAATGTCATCAATCCCAGGATACGGAACGTGGGGAATTGCAGAATCATATCCAGCGGGAACATCTACTCTCAGTGTATTCGCACCGACTGTATGTAGATTACCCAAGTTACCGAACTGGTAAACAGCCTCTGCTCTGTCCAAGCCCATACGGTATGTTATCCAGCCCTCAGTGAAGTAGTTCTCGTCATTCATATGTATGCGGAGCATATCCAGTGCCTGCCATGCAGCACAGATGGGCCATGCAGAAGACATATTAGTCTCCAAGAACGGACTGTCATGTTCATCCACATAAATCTTGCTCATATTGACATCAGAGAAATATACGAAGATTGTCTTCATGTTGCTATATCCTGCACCGATATGCTGCATTACAGTGTATGTTGCCCTACACGGATATTTGTCCGGACCCTCATGGTCTTTGCTCAACTCGATAGTGACAGTGCCGTCATCAGGCTGAGGTTGGACATACCAGCCCTGAAATTCATAGAAACACAACAGTGCTTCAGGATAGTGACACTGGCACCATTTCCTTGCCATAACATTCATCTTCCACAGTGCGTGGTTGAAATCAACATAAGCGACATCATCTCCATAGTCAGGATATTCGCCGCTACAGTCATCATAATCCTCACCATATGTGCTGGGGATGTTCTCATCTATATCAGCCATAAATCATTATAACATTTAATTTCATTATTTATCATATGAATTTACGGAAATTTCAAATCCGTATAAATGATGACTGTACTAAAAATACTCTGACTGGATCGCAAGTCATGTTGGATTACTTGACTGATCTGACTAATTCATTTGACCAGGATCTCGAAATTCAATCCTTCATAATTGATTTGATATATCTTAACTATATACCCTTTGGGTATGTACCATCTGCGGAGTTCACGGATTATGGATTTCCTGTTGGGAATGTTCTTATGATAGTTGAACCATTTATACTCCCTGGTATATGTTTTTGAATATGGAAGATAATCTTCCGGATCCACCCAAGTATCTGTTTGGATGTCATACTCCAAATCATGTTCATATTCACCGTTCGGTGCTTCCATCTTGATTGTGTAATAGAGCGGCTTTCTTTTCTGCTTCGGATGCCCGTGACTCATATAATATTTACACCATCTACATTTCGGAATCTTCAAGAAAGTATAGTGCTGCTTACCGAAGTCAAGATTGTCTTTCGGATTATGGTAAGTCCAGTTCTCGAACTTTTTAAGATCATCTTCAGAATACTGCCACTTCAATGTTGATTTCACAAAATCAAGCGGACAGTTGAGCCATAGCCATCTGTCAAACCACATTGGAGTATTCCATAGAACAAATTCTGTCGTTCCCTCCACATAGTTGAGTTCCGGATTATCCAAGTCGTTGTTATAAGCTCTGATAAAACCAAGAGGTCTGAACCTGTGCCCGTTCTCAAGAGTCACTGTACCGATTTCCTTTGCCCACTTGACTGCTTCAAGGAACTCTTCTTTATTCACATATGTCTTGTCAATAGCTGCCATATAATTTGATTTATTAATGAATCCGGACATTATGTTTTAATCTGTATATGCTGAAGAATAATCCAGACACTGACAACCGGATTCCCTTATCCTTCTCTGCATATCCTCTATGATGTATTTGCGGTCCTTGTCCATACAGCAAAGAAACTCTATGAATCCGTCAGTGTGAACCTGAGGTACGTTTCCGTTATTGTCAGCATATCGTGCTGAGAACCATCCGTTGAACATTCCGGAACCTTCACATAACTGAAGATGATATTCTTTGCCTCCGAACGATACAGTATCTGGAAGATTGTCACTCAGAACTTTCAGTTCAGGAGACATAACACAGTCTATGTTATCAAGCGGAATAGAATGACAGAGAATAAAACTTTCAATAATATACTTATAATTATTCATATACGGATTATAGTGAACTTCAAGAATATAGTCTTTATGAACATCTGATTTGTTTTTATACAGATATATTCCGCTTGATAGTTGTTTTTGTTTTTTGATATATTCCCATCCTTCTTTTGTTGTTCCGTAGTAGAATGTCATACAATATTCCGGTTCTTTATCTACCAATATCATATTCCTGATGAATGACTCCAGTTGCTCAAGTTCCTTGTATGCAGCAGTATCACACATCTGTTCCGTAGTTGCATTGCCGGCAAGCATGTCATCTGCATCCGGAAGACGCTCCCATAATATATCCATCCGTTTCTGGATTTCTATCAATATTGTCTGAACTAACTTATTCATGTGATACGGTTTTATATGATATTACTTTTATTGGAGCAGTAGTTGCATATATGAGATATGTGTCTATGTAAAGGTAATTTGAACCTTTGTGTGACCGAAGATACACATTTGGGTGTTCTGGATTATCACCATGAAGTTCCACATTATATGTCTCATCACGGGTATCAACCATAGAAGGATAATGGACTTCATATACAACATTGACTTTACTCTTGATACCAGGTGTTGAACAACTGATGATTATCATCAAACAAAATAAAACTAACAATACTTTCTTCATGATTACCAATAATCTATTTCAACTGCTTTAATCGGATTTTCATAACCAGTGTGGAATGCAATCTCAAGATGGTATTTGTTCTTCTTAATCATCTCAATCGTATGGAGAGGAAGTTCGAATCTCAGAGCATCATTCGGAACAAACTCATCATACTCTCCGGATTGTTTCTCAACCTCCATATATTTCTTGTATTCTTCTCTTGTGATTCTCATCTTACCAACCTTTGTCTATATTTAACTTGTTGAATATATATTCCATCTCCGATGTACTAATATTCCCTTCATACTCTCCACATTGAAGAGCAGTAATCAGAATACTCAAATCATCTCTATCAAATTCAACAGTTATCTTATCGTTCCAAGCACCTTCAACTGTTGGTTTACATTGTATCTGCCATATTTGTATCTTATCCATAGTTTATCCTTTATAATCATCATCTTTCCACAAATACTTGAACCTTATCTTCTCATCTCCACCGAACGGTGAACAGCCTATACTGATGCATGCAATGCATTTCATCTTGACTGGACATCTCACCCACAATTCCCGTGTTTCCTTACAGTCAAACACTTCTTTCACCGACGGCTTGTACAGTTTCTGTTTCCGGATTATTTCATTCAGGTTCTCCGGGACATGCACATACATCTTGCGGTATCCGCTATCCTCTTTAATAGCCCTGTACGCTCCGCAAATGCCTGTAGAGAAGCATATCCGCTTTTTCCGTATATCCTCATCATATTCTCCATACATCAATGACATGAACACACACTGCGGAACTCTCGGATAAAACATCTCACCGTTATGGTTCTCTGAAGAAAGATGATATAATTGCTTGACCGGCCGTCTGACTTTTTTCATCCGACATTCCAGATTTCAAAGTAGTTCTTGACTAGTTCAAATGTCTCATCTTCGGTGTACTCGCGTCCATTGTCAGCAGTGAATTTCCATCTCCATTTACACATATCACTGTTCCATTTAGTGAAATTCTTGATTATATGATAGAAATCCCTGCTGAACCTGTGTAAGTCTGGAACGAACTGCTGACCTTCAGGAAGACGTGTCTTGGAGAAATACTCTGCCAGCTGGTAGCATGCACACTGAATACGGAAATAACGCATCATTTCTTCATCATCATATCCATGGTGTTGAGGCTGAAGTCTTGACTTGTATTCACCGGACTCGAACTTCTTCTTGAATTTCTTCCCGGTCTTCTTATAGATAAGATATTTGGAATCCATCTGCAACTGATATGCTTCAGACTTCCACAGAGTATCAATGAAATTATAGATATGCGTGAGATGACTGATAGTCCATCCGAGTTCTCTAAGAGATTCATTCTTATATGGTGCAAGCATAGTATTGATGATGAACTGGCATTTCCTCTTCAGTTCAGCAATCATACGGTACTTGTCTTCCATAGATAGAGGAAGATACTGTCCGTAATATATGTCCATACACTGCCGTAGAACAACAGCAACTGTATCCTGAATACACTCAGGCTGCTCTTCCATTATATTCACAAGAGACTTTCCAATCTTGGAATTTGACTTTCTGCTATGATGTTCTGCTATCTCATTTAGCACTTTCTTTAGTTCTCGCTGCATATTGTTTTTGTTGTAATGTTATCTGCCGTTTCTGTTATCATTAAAGACCTTAGTCTAAGCAAGTCATTATCCACAGACCTTGTTTCTGATACATCATTGTACTGAGGTTCAGGCTCCGTCTGTGGATTGAATATCTCATCAAAGTAGTCATCTATCATCATAATCCCATTCAAATATCAATTATCAAACGGAACAATTTTAATTCCGACTATCCCACTCTTTTCAGTGACTTCCGGAAACAGTTTGTTGGAAATTCTATAACTATGTGACACTTCATAGTGCAACTTCGTAAATCCGTCTCCACCCCACCGGTATGAACTTATAAACGATGAGATGAATAAACAATCCTTATATCTCTGAATATACATATCCGGATTATCATCACACAACTCCAGTTTCACCTTGATAGGTTTGTACTTATCAGGTTTAACATATTTCACGCCTTCTTTCGGAGGATAGTAAGTACTGTACCATGAAATCCATTTCCAACCCTCATCATACCATTCACGGTAAGTAGTCTCCAGATATTGGTGTGGTTCTCTTGAGAACAGAATGGGCCGGTTGCATCCTTTATCCGTACTCAACACGAGCCAGAATATATTCATGCCGTTTCTCCTTTTGCGCCGGCGGTTCTTATTTCTTGTTTTGCTCATCTTCTTTTCTTTCTGTTCAGTAATGATAATCCGTATTGCTTCGGAGACATCTCCGGATACAGTGCCTTATTATATTCAGACTTTATGTCATCTGTCTGATCATAGAGATGAGACAACTGCTCTCTTGTTTCTTCTTTCAGTTTCTCATCCTTGATTGTCAGCATCCTCAGTATTGCTGCGAATATCTTATACTCCTGAGAGTTTCTGTCCATAGTTACTTATGATGATTATGCTCCCTGACCTGCTCTAATGTGTAGATAGGGTCAAAGAATCTCTTGTCCGGACATCTCATCTTCTCCGTTACATAAAACAACCCATATCTGGTTCGTTCCGGATACTTCTTAGCCAGTTCTTCACAACCACAGGGATACAGATGATAATCCGTAGTTCCATCTGCCGGTCCGCGTCTTTTGCAGTTATTGCAATATGGTTTTCTGCTTATCAACATAATATATCTTATTTGATTCTGGATGCAAATATACAAAATAAATCTGGAATAAATGAACAGACAGATAAAATATTAAGATAGTTTAAGATAATTCACTCACTCTTGAACCATTTCATAATTTTTTGATCAGTATCACGGAACAAACCCTTGGTCTCCCATATATTGCCTATGACTTCCATCTTACTGAAGTCGATGTCATAGAAAGCATCATTGATGAAGTTTGATATTCCGCTCCTGTCACTTTTAGCAGCAACGAACTTCATCACTTCCCATAGATATTCAGAACTGTTGAAGAATACTACTCCCAAGTAATTATCAACATCGTCATCATGGAACGGATAGAAATCACCACGCAAGATGTCTCCCTCGAATACTTCATTTCCGTTCTTGTCTGTCTGTCCGGAAAAACGGCTGAGTGTATCCGGATTGACATCTTCCCAAGAAGCAAAGAAGTCATAGCCATCTGCTTCCGGCATACTATCTGATGTACCTGTCGTGATTCTGTGAGCTTCACGCTTCCGCATAAAGTCTTCAAAATGGACATAGTATCCTTTCACCCATCTGCCGTCAGGAGTCATTCCCCTTGTCAAGTTCATATCTTTCATACTTTAACGCATTTATCTTCTTCAATAACCATCAATCCTATAGAACCGTTAGTTCCATATCCAGAACAATACACTGTAGTGAAGATGCTGAACCGGAAGAATTTGTCTACGGTGAACTCGAATCCGGATGGAGTTCTGAGTACATCTCCTTTATGGAACTTTGACTTATCTAACTCTTTCATAATTTACCAGAGGTATGAATATTAGTTTCTCTCCATATCTCAGTTTTTATCATAATAGTCAAAATTCCTGTGATGACCGTCTTTAGAAGTCCAAGGAATAATCTCATGGCTCTCTGGATGAATATGCTTATCCTTGTTACAGTGTCCGAAGAGATTATTGTTGAACCCATCAGAATTGATGAAATCCACATTCACATAAACACCATCAGTGTCATTGATAAACGGATCTATGTACTTGAACCCGCAATCCATAATCCCGCCAAGCGTGTGAGACTTATATGGAGTATCTCTGTCGGTCCAGTAGTCATGCCACAGTTCACTGATAGCAGCAGCAATGGAATCCATATCCCACTTCTCAGCATCAAACAGTAACTGACCCTCTGCGGAATGCCATTCCGGACCATTCGAGAATCTCCACCCAGTGTCTCCACCAACAGTACATATATAAGAAATAAACTTCATAATTTATTTGTTTTATAATAGTTCTACTTTTTTACTCCTGCACAGACAACTGAGTCTGGAGTGTTATCATGTGACGGCTCATAGAAATGTATCATTTTGACGAGATATTGTCCAGTATCGTTCAATAGCAGATGCTCGCCTGTCATCATAAAACCGTTTCTCTCATAGAATGAGATGGCCCGGATGTTCTTCTCAAGGACCCAGAGATGATTAGCAGATTCTCGGCTTACAGCATATCGAATCAGTTCAGTGCCGATACCCTCGCCCTGGAAGAAATGTTCTGTATATAGTTCTTTGATTTCACCATCGCATATATGGATGTAAGCCTTGACGATATGATCCGATTCATAAACCCATATATCATCGAGAAAAGCCCGTTGAGTATTGATGGTGTCAACGACAGTCAGTTTATTGAACGAGAAATCATCGTCACAAAAAATACGCCGATAATTCATCCGTTTCACAAATACGGCAATCTCTGCAATCCGCTCAAGATCGGTCTCTGTAGCTTTTCTAATCATCTTAATAGAATCTCCGTGTAGTGATAAGTTCTTAAAGTGATTTGCGATATGCTTCCTCAACAATGTCACCGAATCGCTCTGTAATCATATTATGGAGACTCTCAGTGTACGGAAGATTGTTCTTCCCAAGCAGTTCATTCATACACTTGACCATGGTATCCACGACAATTTTGTCTGAAGCAAGCAAGTCATACTTAGCAAGCTCACACAACATATCCGTATAGACTTCTGCACTGTCTGTGCCGGTGAATGATAACGTCCAATGACCGACAGTATCCGGACGTTCCGGATTATAACTGACCGTAATCATCTCTCCGCTGCTGCTCTCTTCCAGTTCAGCACTACACTGGCTCAGGCAGAGTGTTTTGGGAAGCATCTTATGCAGAGCATCTGCTGTCCAACATGGAATTCCACCAACATCATGTCCATCAATGAATTTCTCTGAGAGTTCATACTTGGGTTTATCAAATATGATTCCGTCTTCTCCACATATTGACCCAAGCCAGTACATATCACATGTCTCCCTACCGAGAATCTCACTCAACTTCTCTGAGTCCTCCGGAGAACTGACAGTGTAAACAGTATCCATAATAAGGTTCTCATCTTCCAACTGCTTCAACATATTATAGAATGTCTCAGCATCAGTTTTTCCAGTGACTACCATAACTTTCGAGTCTGTTTCCACATAACGGTAGTATGCCTCCCAAGTCGTATCATCCATATGATCATACTCAAGGACAGCAAGTCTTCCGTCAATTTCCAGTTCTGTCGGAACTAATTTCTTTCCGTACACCAAATTAGCCTTCATTGTTTCTTATATTTTTTGTTAAACCATGTCATTATCTCTACTGCTGCTATAATCACCCAGAACATGATGACTGCAAGCCAAGCATCAGTGGTCTTTCTCAACTCTTCCACAGTCTTATCTTTATCAGCGGCTTCTTTATAATAATGTCCGTACACTACCATACCTATGATGATGTATAACAGAACAATTATATATTTCACTTCTTCATCCATAATCAATAGATATCCGTTGCTATATTGACTAGTTTGAACAAACTCTCTACCGGATTAAGGACTTGGTATTGTTCGTCATGAACTGAAATTGCATTATTGATAAATTTCTTGTAACACCTTCTGTTACGGCTCCGTGCAAGAATATCAACCTCGCGGTGCTTCACTTCAACCGGTGTCAGTTTCCGGAACTTCACATGTCCTTTCACATGCTGGTAATCCACATCCACAGACAGATTGTTTATTTCTTCAGCCAACTTCACACATTCTGCTTTCTTGTGCCGCGGAATATAAAATCCGTCTGCATTTATATACTGAAGGGCTATTATGCTGTCAGTGTATAACAAAACCTTAGTGTTATTGACTATATAATTCTGAACTACATACTCAAGGGCATTCTTGATAGCCAGCATCTCAACTTGAACAACCTGATACTTCTCATGAAAATCCGTATTAGTGTTATAGTTCCGGTAAATCATCTTGCCGGACATATGGTCATATACTGAGAAAGCAGCAGTCGTAGCATATTTGGCACAAGAAGCATCCGTATAGACTTCAAGGATAACTGGCTTTGTAGTCAATTTACCAAGAACGGATTTTCTGTATGCTGAAGCAGCAAGCATCTTGTTCACTTTATGATGTGCCATATTTCACTTATTCATAGAAGATAGGTACAATTCCTGAGCTTGTAATGCCAATGCCGGATAATTATCAAAGAATCCATGCTGAACCTTGAACTCAAATGATTCAATAGAATCCGGATTGATGTTGTTGGACATCAGTTCATTCTCCCATTTGTAGCATTCACGGTCAAAGTACTTTCTCCCCGCACTGCCGTATTGAGCCTCATTGCGGAACTGTCTTGCCTTGAGCAGCATCTGAGCCACATTGTACATTCTGTCTGCCATATTATAATGTTATCTTATGTTGTTCTACATAATCCCAAGTTATATGTTCCGGAAGATTCTCGGATGCATCTACACTGAATGCTGTTTTGATCGGACAATTATCCAATATCTTTTTATAAACTTGTTCTATAATAAATCTGTCAGCGCCTCCCTCCGGCAGAACCAAAGGGAGGCTACATCTGTCTCCGGACTCATTGTCCGTATATGCTATATAATATTTTTTCATATGAATTATACATCTCGTTTCCTACTCATTCCTGTGTAGTATTTATTTATTTCAACTTCAGTTGCCGGACGGATGTCAGTGATTTCACTGTACATCTCTGCATTAGATGACAACTCACCAATTGTGTCAGATGGTGTGCCGTAGAAATTTCCGTACTTGAGGTCAAAATGATTCTCAACCCACAGTTTGCCATTGCGGATTTCACCGAACCGACATATGTCATTATTGTTGATGACTACGAACTGACCTTTCCCGAACTTCTCTTGGAAGTTGTTGTTTTGCTTTGTTTTCATATCTTATGAAATTATTTTTAATTTTCTTAAACTATTTTTATTTCTTGCGACAAAGGTATAAAAATATATCGAGATTGCAAAATAATTTGGAACTTTTTAACCAAGCAACAAAAAAATTAGCAAAATTTTGGCTGATTTTTGAAAACTGAAAAAAATTTTCGGCATATATATTATAAGGGGGTAGGGGGCCTACCACCTGTTGATTAAAGAATCTTTAAACGGGGATTTTCGATGAAATTTATATTTAGTAGTTTAAATTTCTTTTTGGTTCTTTTTCTTTGATTAATTTCTCTTTAATTTTGTTTTTAATATAATAATATTAAGAAGTCAAACCCGTGTTTATAGAAAACTGTTGAAAAGTTATTTGAAAATATAGGAGATATAGTCCAGACATAGAGATATCCATCTGAGAGACATTCCTGTTGAAACTCCTATAGAACATAATGGGAAGACTGGCTGGGGTGAACAATCCGAGAATCAATATCTCAAAAATTAGGGTTATGCCAAGAATGTATTTAAATAAGTTAATATTATAAACTATATAAATAATCTGAGGTATAATATATAGAGAAGTGTAGTTATATTTATGGCATATAAGAAGACAGAGAAACATGAACAGAGAGTGTTCAAGCAGACTGTCGAGTACGATGAAGTACTCGACCGGATGCTCAGAGACTCTGTTTCCATATATGACCAGACATTGTACTACTACAGACAGGAATACTTCAGATGCAGGGACTTGGGCTGGGCCGAGTTACCGAAGTATCCGTCACGGTTTGACGTGACGGACATAGTAAAAGTCAGGGATGCATTCACTACTTCAAAGATGGACATAAACATCAAACAAGAATGTATAGCACAGGCTTCTGAAGCATGGACCGGATGTATCCGGTCCAAGAAGAAGTACAAGGAACATCCGGAAGACTTCACTGACGAACCACAGATGCCGAAGTACAAGTACCGCAAGCAAATATATAATGTAATCACTGTGAACAAGACCCGGTTCCGCGGGTCTTCAGACAAGTACATAAAACTTCCCTGTACTGACTACAACGTCCGGATTCCGGACGGTCTGAAAAAGGAATGGATAGACCAGTTGAAGATTTCATACAAATATGGAAAATTCCATATTACATTCATTTATAACTATGAACTGAAAAGAGAGTTCGAAAGACAGCAGAGAAAAGAAAAAGAAGTCAAACTGAATCCCAAGGCTTTCCTTGGGATTGACTTGGGACAGAAACTATTTGTAGCAGGAACAACTTACGGATGTGATAATGAACAGTCGTTCATTATCAGAGGCAGTGAAATCAAACAGTTGATAAAAGATACTAATGATAGCATTGCAAGACTTACTTCTGCTGCACTGATTTCAAAGAACTCAGAAATAACCAAAATCAGCAAGAAAGACGGTCAGTTGAAACTGTCAAAGAATTCCAGACAGATGTCTGGAATCTGGGAACACTACAACAACTCGTCAGACAACTTTGTACACTGTGTGTCAAATATGATTATAGATTTCTGTACAGAAAACTGTATAGGAAACATAGTCATCGGACACAATGAATTCTGGAAACAGAATTCAAATATCGGAAGAAAGAACAACGGGATTTTCTGTAAGCTTCCGCATACAGAACTCATTGAGGAACTGAAGTACAAATGCAAATCAGCCGGGATTCGGCTGATTGAAGTTGAAGAGTCATACACTTCCAAATGTGACCATCTTGTCAATGAGGATATGTGTCATCATGACACATATCTGGGTAAGAGAAGAGGACGGTTGTACTACTCTTCCACCGGGAAGAGATTACACAGTGATATAAACGGTTGTATAGGAATGCTCAGAAAAGCAAATGTAATACAGGATGCCTTCGGCTTACTGGATAGAGGTGACATTGTATCACCAGTGGTTCTGAATGTCCGCGGTTATCAACCGCGGAAACAACGGAGTCCGAAGAAACTGATATAATTGATAATATTTTATAAATTACTATGTTTTCAGTACAATGTTTGTAACAATTACTCTGTAATGCGAGTTGCATCATTATAACAAGCATTAACTGTTTGTTTTGATATTCAATCGCGCTTTGTCTATTATTAAATATGATTCCGTCTATTATCATACCTTACTCTCCCTCCATATACTTTCCAAATTCATCAATCATTTTTTATATATTCAATCATTACAGTGTTCATTTTTATTGAACCAGTGTGCCAGCGGACATCTTCAATTTTCCACTTTTTCAGAGGTTCGATTACCGTAAAGGTCATCTTGGAGTACTTGTCATACTTCTTGAACTCATCACAAATCTCCGACAGTGAATACGAATCAATCTCATCACCATCAAGAATACGGTTAGCGACAGCAATGTCAGCAGTTCCCCAGTAGTCATAAGGATTCTTTCCGTAACCCCCAAGACATCCGTGGAGCATATGTGCATCATCACAGCCTGTCATCTTATATCTTCCTCCGACAATGTAGAATACTTCTTTTTTCTTTTCAGAAGACGGAGTATTCTGAGTTATGATGGTATGCTTGACAATATCCACTTTAATGATATTGTCTCCGGATGCAACATCATCTGCCACAATAGTATATTCTCCGCGTTTCGGATACTGAGCATGCTTCTTCTCATACTTCAGACATTGTTCTTCAGTGTGGAACAACTTCCCGTTGTAAGACATATATGCTGTTACTTTCTCCATAATTACTTTATTTTTATTTCATCAACAAAGGTAAGCATTATTTTCGACATATACAAATTATTCAGGAAAAAGTCGGATAATTTCACAGTTATTAAGAAATAAACAAATTGGTTATCCTATATAACTATATGCATCAGGACAAATAAAAAGTCCGGACTATTCTCAACGAACTGCCCGGACCAGAGTTTACCTTTGTTAATTACCTATGAGTCATTACGAGATTACATCTTTCTCTGTCATCTTGAGGTCAATCCAGTAGTCATCAGAATTATCATTGACTTGCCAGTATGAATTGTCCTCATAATCAAACACCAGTCTTCCGAGCCGTTGTCTCCGTATTCATCCTCGGCAAGAGACTTGAGTTGCGAGAGAGTAGTATTCTCCACGTCACCGTCTTCAACCAGGTCGGATACATTGAAATGTCCGGAAGTCAGATATGCACGGATTCTCTCATCCATCTTTTGTCTGGCTGCTTCCTTGGTCTGACAAGGGAAAATGTCAACCATTACTTCACCGTCGATGTTTGCCTCATCAATTACCAGCCAAATCTTGTTGCTGATGTTGTTTACATTTGTAGTTTCCATAATTACTTGGGATTTATTTGTTAGACAATAATGATTGTTCAGAAATTCAGAGCAAGACCAGAACCTTTCATCTGTAATTCAATATTTGATTTCTTTCCGGCACGTATTTTCCATTTTACGGAATTCAGGTAGAATATGAATGATACTACACCTGTTGCTATTCCCGTACAATATGCTGCACATTTGAATTCCTCTGATGATTCATTATTATTTGCAGATGTATATGCAAGTGCATATGTTATTCCTGTACCGAATATTATGGTTCCAAGTGCTTTATACTGACAATAACCAGATTTCTTCAAACAATCACCGGATGAATATTTAGACATCCATTTTGCATATGGCTCATTTACTGCCAATGATGTCATATTGTTATCTAATATAACATTATTTGGTTCCGGATGTTTCTTTAACTGTGATTCCAGTTCACTCAGCCGGTTCTTCAGTTCAGCAACTGATGCATCCTGTATATATATTGTATCAACTGTGTGGATGACTTTTGATACGGACGGCTGCTGATTGTAAGATGCATTCCGGAGCTTATCATTCAGATATCTCGAATGTGTCCGCATATAGTTCCTGTTACCAGCAGTTCTGTTATAATACATATCATCCTGACCCATAGCATTCATAACTGTGATGAATAATGCGGCTGTTATAAATAATCTCTTTCTCATATCATTATAACATTTTAAGTTCACGACCACAGAACGGACAGTAGTTAAGAGAAGTCTCGGCAAGTGATTCTCCGGATGCAGTAATCATCCAACCACGGTTCTCCGACAGAACCATATTAAGACTGACATAAGTCTCCCCTCTCTCATCAATGTCAGATGAAACTCTCAACACTGGAATATTCGTTCCTGATAACCGCAGTGCTTTCTGTGAGTTATATTGCTGCTCTAACAACTCACATACATATAATTGTTTGTTTTGATTTGATTCCATAATTCTTTGTCTTTATTATTCACTGCAAAGATAAACATCATTTTCGACATATACAAATAATTAAACAAAGAAATGGATAATTTAACATATATTCAGTATTGAGGTTATTTTCGGTTGTATCTTCCTCTTAAATCATCGAATCTATCGCTGTAATATGATGCTCTGCCATATTTGTCGGAGAACTGATTGTCCGCGGCTTTCAGTATTCTGATTACCCATATATGGATAAACTGGTCAATAGTCCAGACATCCTTGTCTATCGGATTATTGAAGACCAGGAATTTCCGGTACAGTTTGCGGAGAGCCTCATCCCGATTAACATCATTGGTGAACTTCAGTTCATCTGCATATATTCCGCGGAACTTCCGATGATGCTCTATCATCTGTGGAGCCATTATGTACTTGAGCAGAAGATAATTCTTGAGTTCCTATTCAGAACCACGTTTCTTTGATACTATATCATTATAGCGCTTCTTGACTCTTTCCGTCCACTCATCTTTTGCCTTCTGTATTGCTTCCTTTACAGTTCCGTATCTTTCGGGTCTCTTCTCTGCCATTTCCAAGAACTTCTCGACATATTCCCCCTGAGTCGGAACTTTCTCAAGAATGTCTGCCATATAATTGTGGATTGTGTCAAACTTGTTGTTCTTCAGGAAAACATCATAGTCTTTACGGAAGAACTCATATTTGAAATCATCGTCTGAAGGGAACCACATATCTTCAAGAGATTTGTCCATATAGCGTTCAGCATGCAGATTATTGACTTCATTGCGGTACCTGCGCTGAAGGTCGTTGTTGATGTCATGCTCGGCCTGCTGCTGGGCAGTGCGGACTACTTTATTCGGTCTCATCCTCATAGGGAACAACTCATCCAGCATTCCGAACTTGTATGCCGCAAGGAACATCGGCTGCTTTGTTTTCTGGAACTGATACCTTGTCTATATTTCCGGATGTCTCTTCAAGTAATTCCGTATTTCTGATTTCGTATAGGGCTTCCGGACCTGACGCTTGAACAGGTTGTCTATGATCCCGTGTTTGCATGCTGCTTTATATGCACTTGGATTTACAGTGTGGAACTGCTCCCTGGTAGTTATTTCCGGATGCTCTTCAAGATATGATTCTATTGTTTCCGGAGTCCATTTTGTAACTGACTCGGTAAGGAAATTACGGACATAGACTGCCAGTTCTTCCATTACTGTATTATATATCGATCTCTTCTCGTTTTCAGTCATATTATTTAATGAAATCTCATTTTAGTATTTATTGACTGTACGGATACAAAAAGCAACTCCGGCAGTCTGTTGAAGATAGCCGGAGTTATAATATCAAATATAAAACTTGAAATTTTATTCTGTTATCATCTCTTGCTCGATGATGCAGATGCTGGTTGAACTCTCATCACTTGTCTATAACAATGCTCATGACCAATCTCTCAGAGAACGTTTTATATAGTTATTAAATCTTGGTTTTATATTTCCTTGAACAGACTCTTTTTATGTTTCCTCTGTTTGGGTTGCTGCACGAGTACGCTCTTGGGAATGTATATGTACGGACTCTTGCACAGAAAGTCTCCCAGATACTCTTATGACAGAAGTTTTTGAATGAGCGGAACTCAACCGGAGAGCCAGTCAGGATGCGCAGACATGTCTGACCATTGAACTGAACTTCCGGACAAACTTGGTTTATGACTAAGGCGAAGTCATCCGGATTCTTGTTCGGTTTCCCTTTTATTGTCTTGAAAGTGAGTTTTGTCTTACCTTCCATATCATCCATATCGTAGTCTTCTTTCTGCATAGTCTTTATTATTTACGGATTTCTTTCTTCTCAATCAGATTCGTACAGTATGTTAAACTTTGCACAAAGTTGCACTTTGTGCTTTATTAACTTCTTGCTTCACAGAACTACTACTTTTTAGCGAACTGTTTCCAGTTGGGTCATCCATAGTTGGGTTCTCCACAAGCTTAGATTCGGGTGTACTGCACCCTATTATCTTTAATCCCTCATCTAAGATGTTCAATGCTGCGTTATAGTCGCGGTTGACAGTCTGACCGCAATGCGGGCAGACCCACTCTCTGTCGTTCAATGTCAATTCTCTATTGACA
>JAEEGL016071995.1_pt1 | contig 27739 bp, 24 predicted proteins | sample 9134231 | NCBI WGS metagenome assembly JAEEGL01 (sample SAMN16246548, study PRJNA631951) | gut metagenome | biome: gut microbiome; feature: rumen; material: fiber-attached | host: Bos | place: Iran: Karaj | collected 2018-10
CATGTGTCCCGTAGGATTGGCGGAAACGATCTCCACGTTTATTTTCTGTCCCTTGCCTTTATCACTGCTGCCATAGCTTTCCTTCTCGTTTTCTATGGCATTAAGAACTTCCCCATACCATTTTTTATCTACGAAGAAATTGATGAAACCGGGGCCTGCCACCTCAACCTTATTAAAGTAGCTTCCGTCAAGCTTTGCACGTTCGACCACGGCATCTGCTATCATCCTGGGAGCCTTGCGCAGTTTCTTTGCCGCCGTAAGCGCAAAGGACGAAGCAAAATCTCCGTTATTGGTATCGGCCGGGATCTCCACATTCATCTCCAGCTCATCGCTTTCGATAAACACCCCCTCTGCCGCCAGTTCCCTGTAGCTGTTATTTAAGATATCCCTGATCTGGGACATCGCCTTTCCGATCATATTTATCATTTGTCTTTTCCTCCGTTTAATGGTCTTATATTATAACACTCATAGGCACAATATGCAAACGCATTTGCCCCCGCATCCTATAGTGACAATCCGCTCCGAATAATGTATCATATCAATATGTACGGACAGAGAAAAGAAAAATCCATCTTCACATTTATCATCCCGATAGCCTTGTTTTTACTGGCTTTGTTTTTTCTGTATAAAGGCGGCAGGAGAAACGCGGTTGGCGGCATAGGCGAACCCGTACAGACTCCGGAAAGCGGTCATATAGAACGTACCATAGGTGAATGGAAATTACTCATCGATTATGATTATGCCTATGATATCGAGGCACTGGTCCTGCATACCAAGAATTATCCGGAAACGGATATAGGCGGAAAGCTTGCACCGAAGGATCTGGCGCTGGGCTGGGGCACGGTTGCAGCCTACAATAAAGCCATAAATTTTCACTGGAGCCAGTCAAACCGCTGGTATTACTGGTCATGCGATACTTATTCCGAGATGGAACCCGTATCTCTCCCGGGTATGGATGCGGCAACTTCCGTTTCGATACAATCCGCAAATACGCACGTAATAGCTGCAGACAGCAGTGTAAAAAGTGTGATAAACAGGATACGCAAAGGCGACCATGTGCACCTTAAAGGCTATCTGGTGAATATCACCGGTCTGGCCTCCGGCGGAAAAACCTTCAGCTGGAATTCAAGTATTTCCCGCACCGACTCCGGCAACGGCGCCTGCGAAGTATTCTATGTTACGGATGCGAAGATACTTAAGTAATCAGCCGCCGACATGTACGAAGCCGCCGCCGCTCAGTTCCATAACTCTCCCGTTATAGGTATCTTCATCTACACTCTTTGCATCATCCTTACCGCTGAACCAGTATGCAGACTGTTCCCCGTAAAGCAGTGAGTTCAGATTCTCTGCCATGGAATACTGGATCGGAACATCTATATAATACTTAAAGGGGGCCAGACTCCCGTCATCCTGGCGCGGCAGGCCGCTCTCATCAGCCATTACGGCACCGTCTACCGTTACAGTCCCGTTTGCATAGCTGAAATAAAAGGTCTCTGACAATCCCTCATAAGAATAGTGCACGCTGTATTTTCCCTGATAAGGCTTGTAATAAAACTCTCCCAGTTCACTGCAGAAATTCAGCATCCTGTAGGGGCTGCCATCGTTTCCTATGGAATAGATACGTCCCTCGGTCAGAGGTGCGGAACGGTCCAGCACCACCAGTTCCGGAAGCTCGTCCGAATCAAAATGTATCAAAGCCAGCAGTTCATTATGATCGTAGGTAAGCTTTTTCTTTATCAGGTTTTCATAATATACGGCACCCTCCGGCATCGCTTCAGTAAATTCAAAGTATGTAAGAGCCTTTATATAAGTCCCTTCGCCTGCATCTTTCCCTGCACCGCTGTCGCTTCCCTTATACGCACTTGCAGCTGCTGCCGCAGAAGTCCCCACAGTCTCAAAAGGCTTTGAAGCCGGAGCGGACATATCCAGTTCAACCGCTTCCTTCTCTTTCCCACATGCCGTAAGGGATAAAGCACATAATGCCGTTAAAATAACCGCTCTTTTCATAATCCTATCACCATCAGTTCGTTAAGATAACGCTCCACCACTTCAAAAACAAACACATCGGGGTCATAATCAAACAGATCGGCACTGTCAAAAAACTGCCGGTATACATATCTGCTCTCGTTAAAGCTGCTGCCTATATACTGCAGCATGGCATCGCAGTACGAATCACGGCAGACATATATGCGGCGTTCATCAGCACCGCTGTTATGATGTTCGGCAGCGGAGTGGTAACCTTCCTCTGCCACGGTCTCACCTTTTTCCTCAAAGCCCTGAAGGCGGCATTCATTATCCCCTCGCTTCAAAAGGAATTCAAGATGCAGAAGCCTTGCCAGATCTCCTGCCGTTTCCTCCTGCATCACAGGCGTATATATGCCTTCGTCAATATCCGGAAGCTCTATACCCAGCTCAGCTAAAAGTGCCCTGCTGCCCACATAAGCCCCCACGTCATTCCAGTGGGTATCGGTCTTATACCAGAGCGGCAGATCCGTTTTTGTCTTTGCCTCCCTAAGCGCATCCAGCGAATCAACTATCCTTATGTCTGTATTATCCCTGATATATTCATATATCTGTCTGTATCTGTATTTCTCTGCCGGTGCGCCGTATTCCTCCGGCATATACTCGGAATATATCCTCTCCTTATCCGGTGCCAGAAAAAGCACAAACTCTATATCCTGCGCCGCAAGCTCATCTCTCATTTCGCTGAGCCTCTGCGCTATATCCTCAAGCTGGCTCTGCGTAAAGAGGTATTCTCCCCTGTAATCCGCTATCGGATCCCCGTCATCTTTTGCAGCATAGAAAAGCCAGTTGTCCTTACCTACTATCACCTTTCCGGAAGAAGAACCGAAAAGCAGATAATCTCCTGTGGACTGTGCAGCGATAAGCGCATCCCTGAAAGGCATATGGTCACTGAGATACGCCTCAAACTCACGTGGATAAGTACTGTAATTTTCCGCAGACAGGACAGGCATCTGTGCCAGATCTCTCATCTCGCCGCCGCCCGAAAAAATACCGCCTTTTAACCTTCCCCCTGCCAGGAGCCACAAAGGCATGGGCAGACATATACCCAGAACAAAGGCTGCCGTTATTATCATTTGTGATAAAGTATACTTCTTCTTCATCAGCACCTCAAAACTGGAAGTATATAAATGGATTATAACTGTTGCCGGCCAGTGCCGCAAGACAGAAGAACAGTATCAGCAGGCAGTAAAGCGCCTCCGGTGCACTGTCCTTCCACTTATCCTTTATCTTCTGCGGACAGAGGCTCTGCAGGGGGCCTGCTCCTATCACAGCCACCGCCGTCATAACCCAGGTCTTTTTATTACCAAGTTCCCAGAGTGCGGTCTTTTCTCCCACCCCGAACATGCAGCTTATATAATTTACCGCAGCAGAAGTGTTATCGGCACGGAACAGCACCCAGCCAAAGAGCACCAGTACAAAGCATATCAGCCTTGATAAGACTATGCTCTTATCCTGCAGCTTTTTAAGCCCTGCCCGTTCCGCAAGAGAGATAAGTCCATGATATAAGCCCCACAGGATAAAAGAAAAATCTGCGCCGTGCCATAAACCCGTCAGAAAAAATACTATAAAAAGATTCAGATAAGTACGGCCCTTTCCTTTTTTGTTACCGCCCAGAGGTATATAAACATACTCACGGAAAAAAGCTCCCAGGGATATATGCCAGCGCCGCCAGAATTCGCTGATGCTTTTTGACATATACGGATAATTGAAGTTCTCCGGGAACCTGAAACCGAATATCCTCCCCAGTCCCAGGGCCATATCCGAATACCCCGAAAAATCATAATATATCTGCAGGGTATAAGCCAGAGCCCCCATCCAGGCTGCCCCCGTTCCTATACTCTCCATACCGAAGGCCGCATCCGCACATTCTGCCATGACATTTGCTATGAGCACCTTTTTACCCAGACCGTAAAGGAAACGCTTAAAGCCTGCTGTCATATCTTCATAACCCGGCTTTCTTTCCTTAAGCTGTTCCTCCACGCTCACATACTGGACTATGGGTCCGGCTATCAGCTGGGGGAAAAATGATATATAAAGCGCTACCGGCAGGGGATCCGCCGAAGCTTTGGCCTTGCCCCTGTATACATCCGCTATATATGATATTGCCTGGAAGGTAAAAAAAGATATGCCTATAGGCAGCTCTATTTCCGGTCTCGGAATAAAGTCTGCTCCAAAGATCCCGTTGATGATATCCGCAAAAAAGCCGGCGTATTTAAAGACAGCCAGAAAGCCCAGATCAACAGCCACCCCCGCTGCCAGAAAAAGCTTTTTATGATCTGTCTTTTCGATAAGAAGTCCGGCAGCCCAGTTTATGATCACGGAAAAGATCATTATTATGACCCTTACCGGCTCACCCCAGGCATAAAAAATCAGACTGGCAAGCAGCAGAAAGATATTCGACCACTTTCTGCCCACCAGCAGATTCCCCAGAAAAACAAGGGGAAGAAATATCCATAAAAATATAACCGAACTGAAGACCATATCACATCTCGTACTGGCTGCGGTAAAGCTTTGAGTAAAAGCCTCCGGTATTGAGCAGGCTCTTATGATCACCCTGCTCAATAATATTTCCGTCCTTCATAACAAGTATGGTATCCGCCTCTTTAATGGTAGAGAGCCTGTGGGCAACAATAAAGCTGGTCCTGCCCTTCATCATTCTTGCAAATGCATCCTGTATCTTTAATTCCGTACGGGTATCGATGGAGCTGGTAGCTTCATCAAGTATAAGCATGGGCGGGAGTGAAAGCATTATACGGCTTATACATATAAGCTGTTTCTGCCCCTGGGAAAGCTGTCCGCCTTCCTCTCCTATAACGGTATCATATTGTCTGGGCAGCTGCATGATAAAGCTGTGGGCGTGGGAATTCTTTGCCGCAGCTATCACCTCTTCATCCGTGGCGTCCGGCTTGCCCAGCGTTATATTATCCCTTATGGTTCCCGGTTTGAGCCAGGTCTCCTGAAGCACCATGCCGTAATTTGCACGCAAAGATTTTCTGGTATAATCCCTGATGTCTTTTCCGTCTACCGCAATACTTCCGTCATTAACATCATAAAAACGCATCAGCAGGTTGATCAGGGTTGTTTTACCGCAGCCCGTAGGCCCCACTATCGCCACTCTCTGTCCGGGTTTAACATCCAGGTTAAGGCCTGTGATAAGCGGTTTATCCTCAACATAAGAGAATTTAACACCGCTGAGCTTAAGTCCGCCCTCAGCCTGCTTAAGTACAGCTGCATCTTCCTTATCGGGAGTCTGGGGCTGCTCATCCGCAAGCTCAAATACCCTGCCTGCGCAGGTGATGGCGTTCTGCAGCTCGGTCACGACGCCGGAGATCTCGTTAAAGGGCTTGGTGTACTGGTTTGCATAGCTTAAGAATGCGGTAAGGCTTCCGACACTCAGATGCCCGCGTATCACCGCAAAACCTCCGAATAACGCCACCAGCGCATATATCAGATTGTTTACAAAACGTGTTGAAGGATTTGTCAGTGAAGAGAAGAAAATGGCTTTTAATGCAACCTTCTCAAGCTCTGAATTATTCTCATCAAACTGCGCAGCGGCCTCAGCCTCGTGTGAGAATGCCTTGACCAGCTTTTCATTTCCTATCATCTCATCGATTATCGCGGTCTGCTCAGCCTTGGTCACCGACTGCTTCTTGAACAGGCTGGACGTATTCTTTGCGATAAAGCCGGCCACAAAAAGTGAAAGGGGTGTTAAACATATAACAACAAGAGCCACTAATTTATGGATTGACAACATTAAGAACAATGTTCCGACTATGGTCAGCAGCCCCGTAAAGAACTGGGTAAAGCCCATAAGCAGGCCGTCAGCAAAGGTATCAACATCAGCTATCAGACGGCTTAAGCTGTCGCCGGTGGGATGGCTGTCCATATAGGAAAGGGGCAGTTTCTGCAGACGCTCAAAAGCGCTCTTTCTGATATCACGCACACTGCAGTATGCCACATGATTGTTGCAGGCATTCATTATCCACTGTCCCAGGGCTGATATGCCTATGATGAAAAGCATCTGAAAGATCAGTCCTTTTAAGGCCTCCATATCCACCAGGCCTTTATCGATAAGAAGGTCCACCGCCTTACCTGTCAGTACAGGCAGATATAATGACAGCAGCGATGATACAGCCGCAAAAAACAGCGAGCAGAGCATAAAGAACCAGTAGGGCTTAAGATAGTGCAATATGCGCCGGATCACTCTGGTATTATTTCGCATATTCATCACCTCCGAACTGGCTGTTGTATATCTCCTGATATACGCTGCAGCCTTTCATAAGCTCATCATGCGTACCAAGTCCCACGGCGCGGCCGTCGTCCAGCACCAGTATCATATCCGCATGCATTATAGATGCGCTGCGCTGTGAAACTATAACGGTAGTAGGCGCATCCTTCATCTCCTTTATAGCCTTGCGGAGCGCCGCATCCGTGGCGTAATCAAGTGCCGATGTCGAGTCATCCAATATGAGTATCGCAGGCTTTCTGACCAGCGCCCTGGCTATGGCCAGCCTCTGCTTCTGGCCGCCGGAGAAATTGCTTCCGCCCTGGGCCACCTTATAGTCAAGACCGCCGTCCTTCTCCATAACAAAGTCATAAGCCTGTGCCATCTTAAGGGCCTGTTCCATATCCTCGTCCGTGGCGTCCTTTCTGCCCCAGCTGAGATTCTCCCTTATGGTCCCGCTAAAAAGCACACTCTTCTGGGGTACCACGGCAATACGCTTTCTTAATGATGTCTCCTTATACTGAGAGACCTCTGTCCCGTCCACATATACGTTTCCGCCCGTTGTATCATAAAAACGGGGGATCAGATTGATAACACTGCTCTTTCCGGAACCGGTACCGCCTATAACGCCAAGGGTTGCACCGGCAGGCAGCTTAAAGCTTATGTCTGCTATGGCATCCTCAGCGGCATCTGCATATCTGAAAGAAACATTCTTAAATTCCAGTTCCGCAGCTCCCGATTCATTCGTATACTCCTTATCACCGTCTTTCATGGAGGACTCAATGTCCAAAACGGAGGATATACGGCTTCCGCAGGCTAACGCCCTGGAAAGCTGCACTATCAGATTCGCCAGCTTGATAAGCTCAACCAGTATCTGCGACATATAGTTGACCAGAGCCACCACAGCTCCGCGGCTTAAACGCCCGGTATCCACTGCAATACCGCCCTGATATATCAGATAGCATAATCCCAGGTTTATCAGTACGAAAGTTACGGGATTCAACAGCGCCGATATCTTGCCTGCAAGTATCTGCATGCGCACCAGCGCATCGTTGGAAGTCCTGAAGCTTTCCTCTTCCTTTTCCTCAAGACCGAAGGCGCGGATCACACGTACACCGCCTATGTTGGATCTCGCTGCCGCCGTCACCTTATCCAGATCGTTCTGTACCTTTTTATGCATGGGCACGGTGATAAGCATGATCCCGTAGACCACGAGGGAAAGCGCAAGCACGGTGACCACAAATATCAGGGCCGCCTTAACATCAATGGTAAAAGCCATTACCACTGCGCCGAATACGATAAAGGGCGAGCGCAGGAACAGGCGCAGGCTCATATTCACGCCGCCCTGCAGTGTATTTATATCGCTGGTAAGGCGGGTGATCAGTGTGGAAGTTCCCGTCTTATCAAGCTCCGTATATGAAAGCGTCTGTACATGGGAGAATACTGCTGATTTTACCTTTGCGGAAAAACCTACCGCAGCTCTTGCCGAAAAGAACTGTGCCGTCAGCGAACATACCAGTCCGATAAAGGTGAGCGCCGCCATAAGCAGCACCCTCTGGATCATATAAGTCTCATCGGCGTTCGGTATGCCCACATCGATTATCTGCTTTACCACAAGGGGAATGAACAACTCAAATGAGGCCTCCAGCAGTTTGAACAGAGGCCCCAGCACACATTCCTTTTTATACGAACTAAAATATTTCCAAAGATTTTTCATGATCAGATCATCAATCTGTAATAGATCCCTTTATAATGCTTAAATCCAAGCTTTTCCAAAACTCTGACCGATGCCGCGTTTTCTTTTTCCGCCCTGGCAAAAAAACAGTTATGTCCCAGCGTTTCCGTACCGTATCTTAAGATGGCGCGGCAGACTTCGGTACAATATCCCTGTCCCCACAGATCTTCGGCAAAGCAGAACCCCAGCTCATCACACTTATCATCAAACATCCAGTCATAGGGGAATTTTTCCCTGTTGATGTCCGTGCGGTGCTCAAGCCCTGCCTCTCCGATAAGCCTGTCCGTCACTTTATCAAAAACCGCCCACATGCCGTAACCGTATCCCCCGTAAATGACCTCCACATACCGTCTCTGGTATTCAGTCTCTTCCTCGATATCCCAGAGCGGTTCAATATAATCTGTCATATGGGGGCTGTTATAAAGCTCAAATTCCGCCGGCACATCTTCCGGCATGATCTCGCGAAGATAGCAGCGCTCGGTTTCCAATATTATACCCTTATTCCGTTTCTTCATCATCGGGCTCCGCTCCGGTCAGAAATACTCTGACATCATCTGCCGTACGCTCCCCGTCTATCACTTCCAGAAGCAGTCCCGCATATACATCTGCCAGATGTATCGCCATGCTCATGGAACGGTTCATATATTCCTCTACCGCCTCTTCAGTTTCATCTACCGCCATGCTGATGGTATGCTTATAAACCAGCCTGCCGTTTGTCGGCGATACCGAAAAGCTTCCGGCTGCAATATGGAAATTAAGGAACGCCATAGCAGCGTACAGTTCATATTCCGTCTCCGCCGGTATCTCCTGGGCAATATTTATTATGCTGACAAAAAACTGCAATTCATCATCTTCTTCAGTGGGCAGGAACAAAAACTCTCCGTCCAGATCGGTTCCTTCTTTCGCCAGGGAAGGAAATATTGCGGTAAGTATCTCCGGCTGGTCTTCTGTTTCTTCTGCAACCAGCGCAGCGATAAGCTCCTCCTGAAACTCGGATTCTATCTTTTTTAACAGCTTATGTCTTAATTCATTTAAATCTGCCATTATCTGTCCCTCCATAAATATTTATCTCAGATCGTAAGCTTTTTAGCAAGATCATTAACGCTTGGCCGGTTCTTCGTACTATTCGGTCCTATGTACCTGTAATAAAGTCCGAATCCTTTGATCAGCTGTATATAATAATTACTGTTTTCTCCACCTGCATTCGCCAGGTCTATCATCTTCCGGGCATACCTCTTTGACAAAGCATCCGCTGCATCGGAGGGAGAAGCATACCCTATAGACGCTGCGACACGACGCCTCAGCTGGCTCATAAGAGCCTCTTTATCTACCGGCTCTTTCACATATTTCTTCTGTATCAGCGCGTTCGCTTTTTCTTCGATCTTAAAATGGTTATCAAACAGATAATACTTGTTCGAACGTTTCCGGCGGTTTTCCCAGACCCGGTTACCGATCGCTGCCGCAAACTGTCCGGCGGCTATTGCAGCTCCGACAGGGGGACATACAAACAAAGTAACGATCATTGCCCCTGACAACGCCAGCTTTGTAAAGGTCGTCTTGGCCCTGCTGTCCGAGATACGGTCCTGCAGAAGCATCATATTCTTCTCAAATTCCGCACTCTCACCGGCTTTTTTCTTGGCCTTTAAAACCTTTGAAAACTTCTGTGTCGCTTTCATCCTGTGATATTCATCCCTGGTCATGGTAGCGGTATGAAAGGCCTGAAGTCCCAGATCAGCAACAATAAGTGCAGAAGATAATTCCTTCCCCGTCAGGAGAGAATCCTTACCTGTAAACAGTTTTACAACCCCGGCCCCCTTCGATGCCGTGGTCACGGCAGATACGCCAAGCCCCGCAGCGTTTTCTGCAAGCTCATTCCAGCTCATATTCCCGCCGCCCTCTATCATGGCCATGGCGCTGAATACGAAGCCTATCGCACTGGTTAAGGCGCCAAGTCCTGTGTTTACCGGATTCATGACCTTCAAGATAGAGTCAACTGTCTTATCACTGAAACCAAGCACATGTTCTTTTATCAGGTTGCCGGTCTTAAGGGAAACCCCTTCTATATCAGACGGCATTCCGGACAGATACTGCTTAACATCAGGCTGTTTGGGTTTTTTCTGTACTCCGGCAGCTTCAACGGACTCCCTGATCTCATTAAGATTCTTCTTCTCTATGCTGTTATCCAGACGCTGCAGGGCCGCCAGCTCCTCCCCTGCCAGGGCACGCAATACTTCAAGCTGGTCTTTCAATTCCTTTTTCCCCGCGGCCTTCTTTTCCCTGCCCAGTTTTTCCAGGATATCCTTACTGTCTTTCAGCAGCTTGTACAGATTCTTTAAATGCTTCTTCTGTTCCTTCTGTGTATTTGAAAGCGGTTTTCCTTTGCCGTCCGCCTTTTTATCTTTTGACAGGCCGCCCGTATTCTTCATCACCGTCTGCAGCATCGGACGGGTACGCATAGCTATAGCCATTGCCTGGCTCAGCTTGTTCCAGTATATATATCCGCCGGAAAAGCGTGAATAAAACTTAAGCTTATTCGCAACCATATGGTTTTTAAAAGCTTTGATATCCGGCACATAATCTGTCTGGGACATACCGAAACCCTCTATGGTCGGATTGATCCTCTCATGCTTCTCCACAAGATAGTATATATACATCCTCTCACGCCGGCTTAATGAAAGGAGATTGTTAATGATATCCGACCTGTCCGTTGTCTCTCCAAAACACGCCATATAGCCGCCGTTGCTGAAATTCCGGACTACCCAGGTATCGATCTCGGAAAGTCCCGCGAGCTGTTTATCACTGAGTCCCTCATCACTCTTTTCTTTTGATACCAGGCTGTCCGGCGGCAGGGGTTTGTCCTCTGTCTCATATGTTTTTTGAAGCAGTTCGTCAGCGATCCTGTTCTCAAATACCGCTTCGTGACCGCCTGCCTTTTTCAGTTTTTTCAAAAAAAGGATCTGGGAACGGATATGATCATATTCCTTGATAACATGCCATATTTCCGGATCGCTCTTTTGATCGACCTCATGTGTCTGACGGTAGATACGTATATCTTCCTCACAGGATTTTAATACATTCCAGCGGCGGTTAAGCTTTTCCACCACCGAACCTATCTTATCCTCACTGATCTTCTTACTGAAAGCCACATAATACTCCGAAAGACGCTTTACATTCCCGCTGGCGCCCGCTTCACGGTCCTTAAGCCGCTCCACCGGCACAAGCTCTTCATCTGCCCCGATACCGGCCGCTCCGGCAAACCCGTTGCTGAGCATATTGCGTATGGCCCGGACATGTATTTTTCTCATATCCGCTTTTTTACCGCTCTTTTTGATGTGAGTTTCATAGTATCGGTTGCAGGCTTCGGAAAGAGCCATCAGCTTAAGAACCCCTTCATCCGAATTAAGGCGTTCCTTATCTGCAATAACCTCCTTTGCCGCTGTTACGGCCTCAACAAGAGCCTTCCATTCCTCGGAATGCTTTCCCTCATTATCCAGAAGGATATTATCCAAATGACCGTTCAGTACTGCTTCATTGACGAAGTTAAACTTCATGTCTCCGGTCAGCTTTTTATAAACCTGTTTTTTCGGCTGAACTTCAACAGGCCCGAACATCGGGATCTTATTTTTTATCTGATTCCCTTCCTGTTCCTGCTTTACGTGAAACAGATTCGAAGCAGTAAGACTTCTTTTAAGCTCTTCCCGGTTTTCTTTCATACTTTCTCCTTATAGGCCGGCAGTGACAATTCTTTCGGAAATGGCAGTTTTTTACGGTACCATTATGGCCTTTGCCATCTTATCTGCGCTTTCCTTATCCGTAAAGATCTCAAGCAGCTTAAGGCCGAAAGCCACGGAAGTTCCCATGCCGCGTGAAGTAATGATATGCCCGTCAACAACAACGGGATCGGTTGAGGTATCGGCGCCTTTCAGCTCTCCCTCAAGTCCGCCGTAACAGGTAGCCTTTCTGCCGTTTACTATTCCAAGATGGCCCAATATGGTAGGTGCAGCGCAGATAGCCGCAACATATTTACCTGCAGCATCAAATTCTTTAACTTTGGCTTTAAGTGCTTCACAGGCTTCCTCATTCTGCGTTCCCAGTTTACCGCCGGGAAGTATCAGCATATCCATCTGATCCAGATCCGTATCCTCTATCAGTGCATCCGCGCAAACATCAATGCCATGGGATCCGTGGATCTCCTTCCTTCCCATGATAGATACGGTAGTAACTTCTATACCGCCTCTTCTTAAGATGTCGATGGGAGCCATAGCTTCCACTTCTTCAAAACCGTCTGCCAGAAATACCGCTGCTTTTGCCATATCACATCTCCTTTATCCTTTTGATCGCCGCCATGGTATTCTCAAAACTGCCAAATGCCGTAAGGCGGAAATAATGTTCACCGGAAGGTCCGAATCCGGATCCGGGAGTACCTACTACACCGGCACGCTCCAGAAGATGATCGAAAAACTCCCAGCTGGTCATGTTATCCGGAGTCTCAAGCCAGATATAAGGGGCGTTGATACCGCCGGAAACCTTATAGCCGGCCTCTGTAAGGCCTTCCCTGATATAAGCCGCATTCTTCATATAATAAGCCACCTGGGCCTTTAACTGTTCCTTGCCTGCGGACGAATAAACCGCTTCACCTGCACGCTGGATTATGTAAGGTGCACCGTTATACTTTGTACCGTGACGCCTTGCCCACAGGCCGTGAAGCTTAACCCCGTCTGCTTCCAGTTCCTTCGGGATAACGGTATATCCCAGGCGGAGTCCGGTAAAGCCGGCGTTCTTAGAGAATGAATGGATCTCTATCGCGCAGGTTCTTGCGCCTTCACACTCATATATGCTGTGAGGCACATCATCTTCCGAGATATAAGCCTCGTATGCGGCATCATAGATTATAACGGCTTTATTTTTGTTAGCATAATCAACCCATTCCTGAAGCTGTGCTTTAGTAATTGTAGCACCTGTGGGGTTATTGGGAAAGCAAAGATAGATCAGATCCGGTTTTTCAGACGGAAGCTGCGGCGCAAAGCCGTTCTCCTTAAGGCAGGGCATGTAGATCACATCCGACCAGACGCCTGTCTTCTCATCATAGGTACCGGTGCGGCCCGCCATTACGTTGGTATCAACATATACAGGATAAACGGGATCACATACGGCCACTTTACAATCCTTATCAAATATCTCCTGGATATTTCCGCAATCGCCCTTTGCACCGTCGGAAACAAATACTTCGTCGGGAGACACCTCGCAGCCCCTTGCCTTATAATCATTCTCTGCTATTGCATTACGCAGGAATTCATAGCCCAGGTCCGGTGCATATCCGTGAAAGCCTGTTACCGAAGCCATTTCATCAACCGCACGGTGCAGCGCATCAATGATTACCGGAGCGATAGGCTGTGTAACATCACCTATACTGAGTCTGATGATCTCTTTCTCCGGATGCTTCTCCGAAAACTCCCTCTGCTTTCTTGCCACTGTAGAAAACAGATAACTGCCGGGTAACTTAAGATAATCCTGATTTGCTTTTAACATATTTCCACCTCTCCTTCAAAGACCACCCTTGCCGGGCCGGTCATATATACACAATTATCCTCTTCCTTCCATTCTATGAAGAGTTCTCCGCCGGGAAGGCTTACTGTAACGCTTCTTCCCGTCTTCCCGTTAAGTATGGAAGATACCACCGATGCACAGGCGCCGGTACCGCAGGCTAAAGTTTCTCCGGTGCCGCGCTCCCATACACGCATGCGCTGATGACTGCTGTCTATAACCTGGATAAATTCGGTATTAACAGCCTTGGGGAACGCCGGATGATGCTCATGCACCGGTCCGATATGCTCCATGTCTATATCATCAACGCTGTCTACATAGGTTACTGCATGGGGATTGCCCATGGACACGCAGGTCACACGGCATTCCCATTTATCTCCCTTACCGTCATCGAGCTTTATAAGACGGTCTTTGATCCCGTCCTTATCATCGGCAAACTGTGTGCTGTCTACCGGGATCTTCTCCGGATCCAATATAGGCTCACCCATATTTACGGTAACGGTATCCACCTTTCCGTCTTTGATATGAAGCTCAAGCGTCTTTACACTGCCGCCGCTTATTATCTTTACGGGATTCTTATCCGTAAGGCCGTAATCATAAACATACTTTGCCACGCAGCGTATGCCGTTTCCGCACATCTCCGAGCGGCTGCCGTCGGCATTATACATCTCCATCTCAAAATCAGCCTCATCTGAAGGATTAATGAAGATCACGCCGTCACCGCCTATTCCAAAGTGACGGTCGCTCAGCTTTCTTACGACTTCCGGTTTGTTCTCTACTTTTTCCCTGCTGCCGTCAACGTATACATAATCGTTGCCGCAGCCCTGCATTTTAACGAACTTCATTTAACTCTGCATTCCTTCCTTCCCAGGGGATCCATATCCGGTTGGTACGGTCATAAGCATAAACATGATCCAAACCGTTGAACTCTATCCAGGATTTTACCATTTCTTCATAATCCGGCCACTCCGGGCTCCATAACGCCCACACATCCGGTGCCTGTCCGGAATGTCCGTTTATTGTCTTGTAATGCTTATTCGCCGCTATCTCATAAGCCTCCATCTGGTAGATATAATAATCCCAGTCATGGGGCTGTGGCTCTACGATATAGAAACACTTCATATCCTCCGGTGCATCGGGGATCGTAGCGTCATAAGCAATGCGTTCTTTGGGAATAAAGTTTTCTTTATACAGGCCGCCGCGCATTATCTGTGAAAAGAACAGCAGCAGAGCCAGCAATGCTACGGACCACCCGGGCATCCGTTTTAATAATTTTTCACCCCAAACCGAACAGATTATCGCCATAGGAAATGTAAGCCATAAATATACTCTTCCCATGGCACGGATCGTGCTTAAGGGCGGAAGTACCACTTTTATCAGGGTCCATAACGACTTACGCTCCTCTCCGAATCCCATGGGCAATATCATACATATAAATATGCTGATATATAAACAGCGGATAAAGAAGCTTTCAGATTGCTCTAACTTATTTTTATTAACAATGCTCAGAATAAATATTACAAGAAACAACGCCAGCAGTACAACGGAAAACCCGGCATTATCGTCCAGATCCACCTGCTCCCATCCGATCTTTTCAACCAGCCACCCAAGCATTACATTTTTTACAGTAACATTGAATAATACGTGAGGCTGGGGATAAAAAACCTCCTTGTATCCGCCCATCTCTCCCAGGACAGGCAGATAGATCCGCAAAAAAGGGATGTATAAAACAATAAACCAGACGATATAGGCAATAATATCTATCCCTGTCTTCTTTACTTCATCCAGCGCCTGCGTGATAAAGCTTTTAAAGCTCCCGATCTTTCCAAACAGCAAAACTACCAGATAAACACAGACAAACAGGCCCGTAAGACACGCCCAATACCAGGCAGTGTATGTAAGAAGCGCAAACCAGCCTATCGTCAGGAATGCATATACGTTTCTTTTGATCCTGTTTTCCCTGAAACGCCAAAATCTCAGAAACAGCACAAAAAGCAGCGGCATCATTCCTATTGCCATAAGCTGGGGATGATATGACTGGGCAGAGAGGGCACATGAATATGAGAAAGCTATCGTACCAAGCATACTCCAGACCCTGCCGGTACCAAGTTCATTGTGCAGCAGATAATACATTGTCAGGCTTCCCAACAAATGCATTACAAACAATGTTATCTCGAAAGCATAATAAACATTTATGCCTGCCAGTCTGAAAACCGAATGGATCAGGCCAAATCCCAGCATCATGTCCGAATATCCCAGAACATTTTCAGCCGGATAATAAAACGGCAGCTCGGCAAAACTCTCATTTCCTATGATCACCTGCCACCAGTGCTCGGTGATCAGATTACAGAAAAGTCCGTCCCCCAGATTTCCAAGCATATAATCCGTAAAAATGATATTACGAAAGAAAAAAACATCACATATGATAATAACGGATATTGCTATTATCGCGTATATTACCGGCTTTTGCTTTGGAAGTTCTTTCTTGTGTACCTGAACTTCTTCATCGTGCATTCGAAACTTCTCCTGACGTGTCTTTTTCTATATCAATTCTCAGCTGTCCATCAGCGTCAGCACCATCTGCGCGCTTTCCACCAGCCCGGTACCGCTCTCCATACTGCATTTCTGAAGATAACGGTGCGCCTCTTCTTCGCTCATGTGGTTACGTTCCATAAGCACTGCCTTAGCCCTGTCAATGATCTCCTGCTCCTCGGCGCTGCGTTTTTTGGGCATGCTCCGGAGCTTCTTTTTCTTTCTGGCCTGTCTGCCAAGCATCATGCCAAGGGTCGAATAAAGATCCACGGTTTTTAAAGGCATGGTAAGAGCCACTACTTCCTCAGGCACGCCTACCTCAACAACAGAAGCCGATGCTATCAAAAGCATCTCAAAATCCCGGGGAAGATATTCCTTAAGCTCCGAGTATATCATATCGGGATATTTATATCCACAGATAATGATGCCTCCGCCAAGGTTATCTGCCTCGGTAAGAGCCTGGGCACCTGTAGCACACAGTGCGTCCACATCATAGCCGCCCTTCATCAGTATGCCCCTTATGGCTCTGCCTTCTTCTGTTTTTCCAAACAGAACGATCAGGCTCATATTAATATTTAAACAGATATCTGTCTACTTCCCACTGGGAAACCTGCGCGCTGTATTCCATAAACTCCTTTTTCTTACATGCGATGTATAAAGGTGCTGCATGCGCTCCCAAAGCATCCTTTACCAGTTCATCCTTATCCAGTTCTCTTACGGCATCCATAAGATTGGTGGGAAGATATTCAAGCCCCATAGCCTCTATCTCGGCTACGCTCTTTGACATTATGTTCTCCTCGATAGGCGCCGGAGGATCGATCCTGCGCTCTATACCATCAAGTCCGGCACGTAGTACCACTGCCATGGCCAGGTAAGGATTGGCCGATGAATCCGGGCTTCTCAGTTCTATTCTTGCTTTTGCGCCTTTATTGGCGGGGATGCCAAGCAGAGGCCCCCTGCCTTTACCGCTCCAGCTTATCCATACGGGAGCATCAAAACCGGGTACCAGTCTCTTATAGGAATTTACAAGTGGATTGAGCACAGCCGTCATAGCCTTGATATGCTCAAGAACACCGCCTATGAACCACATAGCTTCCTGGCTTATGCCATAAGGCGAAGCATCGTCCCTGAAGATATTCTCACCGTTTCTGTGAAGTGACATATTAAGATGCATACCCGAACCGTTGTTGCCGTACTTGGGCTTGGGCATAAAGGTTGCATGCTGGCCGTGCCTGCGGGCGATAGTCTTTACCGCCATCTTAAATGTGACCACATTATCGGCAGTCTTTAACGCCTCATCATGGCTGAAATCGATCTCGTGCTGGGCAGGCGCCATCTCATGGTAAGAAGACTCAATGTCAAAGCCCATCTCTTCAAGGGTGAGAACCATATCACGCCTTGCATTTTCACCGCCGTCGATGGGGCCTATATCAAAATATCCTGCACGCTCCTGCTCGTCGGTCTGGGTCGTGGGCTGTCCATCCTCATCAGTACGGAAAAGGAAGAATTCACACTCGGGGCCCACATGGAAGGTATAGCCCATCTCCGCAGCCTTTTCCATGGCGCGTCTGAGCACACGTCTGGGATCGCCTTCAAAAGGCTTTCTGTCCATGGTATATACATCGCAGAGCATACGCGCAACTTTTCCGCTCTGGGGTCTCCAGGGCAGTATCACCCAGGTATCGGGATCGGGATAAAGATACATATCCGACTCACCCAGTCTTTCAAATCCGTCTATGGTGGAGCCGTCAAACATGACCTCATTATTGAGCGCCTTCTCAAGCTGGCTTGCCGTGATAGCCATATTCTTAAGATTCCCGAAAACATCGGTAAACTGCAGACGGATGAATTCAACGTTCTCTTCCTCTGCAAATGCCAGTATCTCTTCCTTTGTGTATTTCATAAGCCCTTCCTTTCATGATCCGTCCTTAAGCGGATCCTTTTGTTTGTCTCTGCACCGTCCAAAAAAGCGCAAAGGGCACCCTTGCACGGGCACCCCTTTGTGTCAACTCATGTGATTATACTTTATGCTTTTGCTTGTGTCAACGCGATAATCTGCTACTCCGGTCTGGTGGGTGCACCCATCTCTTTTAATTCTTTTTTGCGCTTATACATCATATGATCTGCGCGTTCAAATACATCATGAAGCTGCTCATCTTCCGGTTTCAGGGAGGAATATCCTATTGATATCACCACGTCCCCCGTTTTGATATTTTCCTCCACTTTACGGTTAAACTCGGGTATGGTTTCGTTCATGGTATCGTATCCCTTCTCCTTAAGGATAACCGTAAACTCATCGCCGCCTATCCTGAATACCGCACCATGAGGGAAATATTCGCAGATCAGTTTGCTGGCATCTTTGATAAGCTTATCTCCGGCCGCATGTCCCTGCGTATCATTGATCAGCTTAAGCCCGTTAACGTCACACACGATAACTGCCAGATTACCGGTCTCTTTATTCTTAATTTTTTCGTTCAGCTCCGTTTCGATATATGAATAAGCATGCTTATTCCTTACACCCGTCATGGAATCCGTATTGGCCATAGTATGAAGATTTTTACTCTTTTCCATTTCGTCTTCGACCTTATAATGCGACAGCACTCCGAATTCCGCTATTAGAATAAAAGCAAACAGAAGTACCAGTACCAGTATGGCTATGATCTGATTACGGCTTACAGCCATGCTCTTCTCGCTTATATCACGGATCGTATCATGGATAACACTCTCATGGATCAACACTGCCATCTTCCAGTCCGTACCTGCGATAGGCACATAACAGAGCGTTTCTTCCGCACCGTCCGCCGTAAATGTTATGCTTCCCCCGCTGCCGTTTGAAAAGTTATCGCGGTTTAAATTCCATTCATCATCAGGGACCACTCCTTTGACAGCCTCAAAAAGATTCTTATCGGCAATATAAGGCCCCAGTTCGGTGCCGGAGAGGTTTTCGCCGTTTTGTGAATACAGGGCAAAATATGTCCTGCCCTGATCGTCAAATGCCAGCAGATCGACTATTTCCTTAATGTCTATCTGGACAAAGCAGGCTTTGATGTTCTTTCCCATCAGTTTTATCCCCTGTGCAGGAGCCGCCAGACAGAGCTGCTTGGAAGAACCGTACATCAATACCGTACTGATATCTCTTTCATCCATCTTTTCTTCCGCAAGGAACGAATGCCTGCTGCCGCCTGTATAAGTTGTATACCGCGTATAAACAACATTGTCGGAATCCACCACTGCAAAGCGGTCCAGTGACAGCAGGGATTTTATCCTTCCTATGGATAAACGCAGGTCTTCCTGGGTTCTTATGTCCTCCTCAGCAATAAACGCCATGGCCTTTCCCATCTGGTCAAAGTTGTTGTTGATCAGATTGGTGATCGTCTTTGCGCGGCGGTCCGCCATCGCTTCCAGATAGAATTCGCTCACTGCGGAAACAGCTTCGTTAGTAGCGGAGTTTGTCATCTTTGAAGACCATAAAGTACTTACCGCCAGTATAGCCATTATCAGGACACTTCCGATAACAGCCGTAAAAACAAAGGTTTTCTGTGTGATCCGTTTTTTCTTTTTCATAAGACATCTCCATACAGCAGTTCAAGCATCATCGCTGCATCCTTCTGATAGATCACTGTTGTTATCTCATTCGTCTTTTCCGGGAACAGATCCCCGGGTTTATTGCCATCCGCTATCTTCACCGCGATCTGAAGCGTATCAAAACCTATCGAATAGCAATCCTGCACGCCAAGGCAGTATATAACGCCGTCTTTCAGATAATGCAGCGCTTCCTGATCGTGATCCATACCCACTATCACCGCAGGGCTGTTTTTTTCCGTTATGGCTCTGGCTGCGCCTACCGGATTGCTCATATTGCAGCATATGATCCCGTCCAGATCCGGATAGTCCTTAAGTATATTCAAAGTAAGCTCATAAGCCAGGTCAATGGAATCCATATCGTACTCGGTAGCGACTATCTGCATATTTTCATATTTGGCAATGGTATCGGCTGCTCCTCTTGCCCTGTCTTCGTGACAGGGAGCGCCCTTACTGCCAACAAGAATAGCAACTTTTCCCTTATAACCCAGTTTTTCACAAAGAGCCTCCGTCAGATCCGCACCGTCTTCGTAATTATGGGTATTGCCTACATACGCTATCCTCTTACATCCCTCTGCGGCATCTGAGCTGGAAAATGTCATTACCTTTGTACCTTTGGCGGCCATCTCATCAAGAACAGGCGATATGATATCCTCGTCAGCCACATCAACGCCTATAACATCATATCCTGCGTTTTCCGCCATATGGAGTCTGCTGGTCTGATCCTCGGCAGATGCCGCATCCGGCGCCATATATTCATAAGTAACGGTTACCCCTTTTTCAAGGAACTGCCTCTGGGCGTCTTCCATGCCCAGAGCCACCGCATCCCACCAGGGATGGACTGTTTTATATGTAAAATAAAAGTTATAACTGTTACGCGCCGGCTCATAGCCATCCAGCTCATGATCAAAATCTACCGCAGCAGTCGCCGCAGCAGCTTCTGCATTTTCGGTTTCCGCCGGCTTATCCGTCCCGTCTCCTCCATTTTCAGGCGAGGCAGTGCAGGCCGATAAACACAGCATGACAGCCTGTATCAACAACAAACTTTTCAGTTTAACATATCTCTCCATTGACTATTCCCTCTGAATGCTGAAAGTAACCGTACCCTGAAAATACTATACAACTCCTGCGACCTGCTCTGCAAGAAGCCTGCCAAGCTTTTTCTGATTCTCTGCATCCATATGACATCCGTCAGAATCACTTGCCGCAACATGCTTTGATGCATCAAAGAAAACACAGTCATACATTTCCGCAAGCGATGAATACCATCCGGGAAGCTCCTTCGAGAGTTTTACCGCATTTTCATAGCCAAAGCTGTCACCAAGCCATGACTCTTTAATGGCATCAGATATATAAGGCGGTGAAACCAGTATAACTTTAAACCTGTTGTCACACCTGAAATGGTTATATGAAAGGATCTTCTCAAGCATGATCTGCATTTCTCCGGCAATATCCATGGATGAGTATGCAAATTTCCTTTTGCAGTCATTGGAGCCCAGCATGATGATCACAACATCGAGGGGGCTCTGGCTCTCAAGACAGGGTCCGATATACCTGATCCCGTTCTTCTCACCTTCAGCCGGATCATCGGTTGCTATAGTGCGCCCGTTCTGGCCTTCTTCGATCACCATATATCCGTCGCCCAGAATATCCTGCATTACCATGGGCCATCTTGAATCCTCCGGAAACCGCGATCTTTTATCCGGGTCGTATCCCCAGGTCAGCGAATCACCAAAGCATAATATCCTTTTTTTAGACATCTTTTACCTCCGTATACCTTACAAACTGTCTTACTCCTGATCCGGTTTATAATCCGGATCAAGTCTTTTTAATCATACTTTTCATAGCTCTCCATTACGCTGTTCCTGAAAGATGAAAGCCGATCAGCACAACGACTATAGTCAGGACAAAAATCGCAACAACAGCATTAAGCGCTGCTACAACCTTTATGCTTATGCCTTTATAATTTTTATCTTTTAAGTTTGACATATCCGGTTCCCATCCTGCCCAGCCATAGCTGCCATTTTATTCAGTCAGTTCAGTCCCGCCCCATTCCACAACGGTAAGACCTTCACGTGAAAAATCAGAGAATGTCTGAGGTGTGATATCCGTGTATTCATCAACGGCTTTCCATACCATAAGAACACGGAGCACGGACTGTGCGGGATTTCCTTCGGAATCCGTCACGTCCAGACCATAAAAACTGTTATATGCATCATCTTTAACCAGACCTTCAAAATTGATAAGGTTATATGCATTATTCTGCATCCTGGGCAGCCAGTAAACTATAAAGTCATTGCTCTCCCGTGAATTAAGTCCTATCTGCGCCAGAGTCTCCCTCAGGAATTCAGCTGTATCTTCACCCGCTACGCAAAAGCCCCGGTCAAAGCTGTGAATGCCGTGATCTGTGGCTTCCCAGAAAATATATGAAAACTCATTACCGTAAGAATCGTAAAGAGTACCGTCATCACATGCCTGCACGTTCCATGTATAAGTATAAGCATTTACGGCATCCGGCTCCGGCCAGGTTGTAAGCATATCTGTCCTGTACAGACTCAGATCAACCTTAACTTCTTCCATGGGCTCATCCGAATATATATATATAGCAGGCTTTTCAACCCCGTACTCCTCCCAGTTATAAGGTTCATCAGGTTCAATGTTATTATTCGCACTGCCATTGCAGCCCTGCTCCATGATGTCATATACATTATCAGCTATATCGTCAGTGATATTACTGATCTCTGAGATCTCGGCACTTGCATTGCGGATATCCTTTGATATATCGGAAATATCCATTCCGTTCTTTATCTGCATCAGGACAGCAGCACCTCCCAATACGATCACACTGCCCAGCGTCACCGCCTTGAGCACGTTCCCTTTTTTAAGCAGGCTTTTTATCTCTTCCATATCCTGCCCGGGCATAGGACTGTTATAGCCGTTATTCCCATTATCCATCATATACTCGTTCATTGTATCTTCCCCCTTTATTATTTTGCTGAAGTCAACAGACTTTTTTTCTTCTGATTCGAAGTGTCCGCTTTATCTCTGTCTGCTATGCCTGCCATTGTACAGAATACAAACGGAAGCAGCACCGCATAGGAATAGGCATAGCGGAAATACTTTCCTACAGGAATGGCCAGAAAGAGCGTAAATATCAGGCCAAACGCCGGCATAAGTATTATGATCCTACGGCGCTGTCTGCGCTGTTGCAGCAGGTAAGCCGCAAAAAACATAAATACCCAGCAATAGCTGCCCATGCTCCATAAAAAGCCGTATACAGGGATAAAACTTCCCAGCTTAAGCAGGATCTCACGAAGCTTAAGCAATATCCCTCCCCCTATTACCGGCCGCCACTCCAGTCCTATATCATTTCCGAAAACGCCCTCTATCACAGCCACATCATAATCGCCATCCGGATAGATGATATTTTCCGTAAGCCCCGTCCATGCATCTATATAATCTTTGGGATAACGCAGTCCCAGCCTGATCCAGAGTCCGAGATAATCCGCTTTTTTCTCCTCAAGAACATCAGGATGCCCTGCGCGTATCAGCTCCTTTATGCTGTCTGCCAGCCAGGGAATATAACGGTCCGGGATCTGCTCATAGGAACACAGCTCTTCGATCAGCTGTTTTTCCCGGGGCTCAATCTCACGCCCCCTGGCAATAACACATGCGATCTGCTGCATAGGCACGTGCAGCGATTCCACCAGATCCCCCTTCTGAACGCCTATCGCACGGTAAATGGGGCCTTTGACCAGAAGGACAAAGATAATTACCGGCAGGATAAGCGCAATTACTGTCTTCCACTGTTTTCTGAATACAATGATAAAAAAGGGAATAAAGATAAGGAATGCATAAAAGCCGTTGGTCCGCATAAGACAGACCGCTATTCCCGAAAGTATAAAGCCAGCGGCAACCGGAATTCTTATCTTTCCTTCGTATATCATGGCTGTCAGCATGCAGCAGAATATCATCAATGCCGAAGCAAAGACCGTATCTTTACATACCAGTATCGCATGAACCGCCATAAAAGGAAGCAGCGCATAAAAAGCAAGCACCACCATGCAAATGCCAAAACGCAGGCGCAGATATCTGTACAGGGTATATACACACAACGCTGCAGCAAAAGCAAACAGGCTCATCTGGAAGAATGTATAGAAACCTATGGCAATATTGATGTCATTGCTAAATATACTTCCTATATGATAAAACAGTGAGATCACCAATGTATGCGCATAAGGATGATGATCCGAAGGCGCTGCAACGCCAAGTATCTGTTCTATCTGATTAATGGGATCGGGATCAAAGATCCCGGGAAAACTGTACAAAAACCAGGGAAGATAGCACAATAAGCAGAATGCAAAAGAACACAGTAAAAGATGTTTCTTTAAAAATGCCGGTATCTTTTCGTCTTCTTTCCGGCAGAGTGCTGATCCGGCATCAGCCTTATTTAACAGTTCGCAGGCGCTGTTTATCAGAGCGGTAAAAAGCAAAAAGCAGCCTGCAGAAAGGATCAGTATGCTTGCTGCCTTAAACAGTCCGCTGTCAAAGGCTTCCGAAACAGCCGTGTATTTTACGAGCACCGTTACAAGCGTAAACAGCGCTGCTGCTATAAGCCTTTCCCTGCTGCCTTCTTTTTTCCTGATACGCCCCTCATATATGAAAAGTATAAACAAAGCCGTAAAGGAAAAAACACTTAAAGGGTCACGGACACTCCAGCCGGAGAGCAGCACCACCGCCCAGCATGCGAAAAGGGCAAACACTGCTGCCCTCAGCGCTTCAGGTTTATTATTTTTTCCTTTACCGGAACTCATTACCAGATCGTCCTTCCGCCATCAAGCACAACAGTTGCACCCGTCATATAGGTGGCTGCATCGCTTATCATATAAAGAATGGTGCAGACATATTCATCGGGACGGCTCATACGCCCAAGGGGAATAAGCTGTGATATCTTTGACTGGAACTCGGGATCCTGTCCGTTTTCAAGACTTGCGGGACACAGCGTATTTACTCTTATCCCTTTATCCGCCCAGTATACTGCCAGATATTTGGTAAGACCTATAAGACCATGTTTTACAACCGAGTAAGAAACCGGTTTTATAGTCTGCTGATCTTCAGGTACGCCTTCCTTTCTGTAGATACGCTGATCCGGAGCGATAAGACCGTAATCCGAAGAAATATTTAAGATAATGCCGCTACCCTGTTTCTCCATCACTTCACCGAATACCTGTGCGCAGAGCATGGCGCCTGTAAGTCCCACAGCCAGATCCTGGTCCCAGATATTAACGGGGAACTCGTGGAAACGCATTGCTCCCAGATTCTTTGAGCCTCCCTCAACCTTGGGATTGTTTGCCGCATTGTTGATCAGCACATCAATATGGCCGTATTTTTCAAGAAGCTCATCACGCACTTTTTCAAGGGCTTCGCGGTTTGTGATATCCGTAACAAAGCATTCTATCTTTGTATCATCGCCGTATTCCTCAGTTACACTGTTCTTTACCCTTTCCATTCCCTGGGGCACTATATCAAGAAGTACGGCTATGCCGCCGCCCTCCACTATAGCTTCGGTATGCTTCATGCCTATCAGGCCGCCGCCGCCGGTGACTATACAAACTTTTCCCGGAATCTCGAATCTGCTGGTGTATATTTTTTTCATGGTCAGTCTCCTTTTGTTCTTTGATAAGATCCTTCGCTCCTAAATGCTTTGCGCCAGTTTCAGGCGCGCCGCTTCCTTCAGTGCCAGGGCCATCTTAAGACTTGTGATACCTGCTTCCAGAGGTATCTTGGGTTCCTTGTCACTTTTTATGCAGTCAAAGAAATCTTTGATCTCCTCTATGAACATATCGTTACGTATGAAGTCTTTTTCTTCCCAGACTTCCGCAGGTTCATCACCTATATACTTAACAGTCTTTGCAGCAAGAAGATCCGTCTCTATCCGCCCATGCTCCCCAACGAACTTAAAACTATGTACAGGAGGATACTGTATAAAATCCGTATGTGAATATACCGGAAGTTTGCCTTTAAATTCAAAGACTGCCTGCGCACTTTCCTCCACATCTATCTCAAGGCCGCCTTTGTTTTTGGTCTGCGCCGTTACTTCCAGCGGTTTCCCCAGTATCCATTGCAGCACATCGAAGTCATGCATCTGCAGGTTCAGTACCGGACCGCCTCCCATCTTCTGCTGCGCCATATAGGTATCCCTGTAATCCTCGTAACGGTGCATGGTTATGAGCCGTTCGGAAAACTCTACGCTGCCGTAACAGAGATTCCCCAGTTCCCCGCTCTCTATGCTTTCTTTCATGCGCAGTACACCGGGATGATAACGGTTCTGAAAACCCATAAAAACTTTGAGCTTATTCTTTTTTACAAGTTTCTCAAGTTTCTCCACACCCTCATAGTCGTGGGAAAGGGGTTTCTCTATCAGCATATGGCATCCTGCCTTCGCACATTCAAGAGCCGTCTCCATATGCCTGGAAGTTATATTTGTGATAAATGCAACGTCCGGCTTCTGTGCCAACGCCTCACCCAGCTTGTAATAGGGAGTGATGTTATACTCCGCTTCCAGGTCAACACCCTCACGGATCTTCAGATCATCACTGAAGGTTGTTTTAAGCCCGCGGCTTCTGAAGGCAATGATCTCAACGTCATTACCGTATAATCTCCGCAGATTTCTCACATGTCTCTGGCCTATGCTTCCAAGGCCTGTCATAAGGATTTTCATTTTGTTCTCCATCTTCAAGATCCTTCGCTTCGCTCAGGATGACACTGCTGTTTTTCGCTTCGCTCAGGATGACACTGCTGTTTTTCGCTTCGCTCAGAATGACACTTTTATTTACAGTTCCGCTTCCTCAAGTGTCCTGTAATTATCCCGCAGATATTTAAGCAGGCTCTCTTCCCTGCGCTCCAGAGTGTATTCAATATAATCCAGATCTTCCTTCGCATCCACATCCACCGCCTTGGGGATTATGTATGAAATAACTTTATTTCCGTGCATAAGATGATTTTCCCTGATAAAAGAGGTACGAAGCAGATCCACATAACCGTCAGGCGTGTATACCTGGTCAAAATCCTGACGCGGATTGTTGGCCTCGTCTATGGTCATGCCTTCGATAAAACTGCGGTAATATCCGTCGGGGCGCACACAGAACATTTTATACGGCGGGAATACCTGTTTGTGGGCGCTGCGAAGACTGGTAGCCTCCGGATCAGCCAGCATCTTCTTTGCCGCTTCATCCACTATGGACTTCTCCCTTAAGGGTGATGTGGGACGCAGATGCATAAAGAATTCGGGAAGTTTTCCTTCGTTTTCCTCCAGCCACTTTATGGCATGCTCCATGAACTCGATATCCGGTGAAGTATCCGTTGCAAATTCTGCAGGACGCAGGAAAGGCGTCTCGGCTCCGTAATAGCGGGCTATCTTAGCATATTCCTCCGAATCGGTGGATACGATTATGCGTGATACATATTCACAGTTCTTAGCCGCCGCTATGGCATAAGCCAGAAGGGGATAACCCTTAACACAGCGTATGTTTTTATTCTTCACTCCTTTACTGCCGGCCCGGGCCGGGATGATCGCGTAAATGCTTCCTTTTTCTATCATTTATCATACCTCCGTTATTAGTAAGATCCTTCGCTTCGCTCAGGATGACAAAATATTTTTCGCTCACAATGACACTATTTTTTCGCTCAGGATGACACCGGTGTTTTTGTACACTCCCTGGCCATAACAAAGATCCTGTTAAGCGTATCGGCTTCACTGATATCCCCGGTGCCTTCGCCATCCCAGGCTTTTACAAATTCAAGACCGGCTCCGGAAAGCAGCTCTTTTATTTCCGGCAGCTCGTAGCCACGCTGTACATGCTCCTCTTCGCTGCGCTCATAAGCTCCGTCTTCACGCTCTGAATAAATGGTGAGCAGGCAGTTATTTATACGTTCCTGCTCATCATATTCATTCTCCCAGATAAAGCTGCAGCTTTCACGGTTTTCCGCTATCACCGCATCCCCTATCATATCACGATATTTATGAACCGTGTTGAAATCAAAGATAAAAAGACCACCGGGATCCAGATAATTATTCACGAGTTTAAAACACTTAA
>JAEEGL016676898.1_pt1 | contig 27739 bp, 18 predicted proteins | sample 9134231 | NCBI WGS metagenome assembly JAEEGL01 (sample SAMN16246548, study PRJNA631951) | gut metagenome | biome: gut microbiome; feature: rumen; material: fiber-attached | host: Bos | place: Iran: Karaj | collected 2018-10
CCCTCGCGGATGGGGTCGGTGTTCTTGCTGGCGCCGTGCATCATCGAGGCGGTACCCACACCGGCCTCGTTGACAAATGCGGCGCGCCGGGCTCCCGTCAGCGCGACATAGGCAAAGGCGCCGAAGCCTGCCCGCATGTCGAATGCGCCCTCAAAAATCTGTCCGAACACCCCGGGAATCTCCCTGAAGTTCATCGCCATGATGACGATGACCATGATGAGGTAGAGAATCACCATCACGGGAACGATGCGCGATGCAAACAGGGCAATGCGCTTGATGCCACCCAGGATGACGGCCCCCACGATGGCGACCATCACAACGCCCATGATGAAGCGCAGCAACAGGGTGTTCTCAATGCCCATGGGCGTGGTGAACACCGTGGTCACCGACTCCACGAGCTGGTTGGCCTGCATGAAGCACAACGTGCCCACGAGGCCAAAGATGGAGAAGGCGACGGCCAGCGGTTTCCATTTCTCACCCAATCCCTTGGTAATAATGTACATGGGGCCGCCTTGCACCTCGCCGGCGGTATCGCGTCCCTTGTACATGATGGACAGCGTGCCCTCAAAGAACTTGGTGCTCATGCCCACCAGGGCACTCACCCACATCCAGAAGACGGTGCCCGGGCCGCCGATGCTCAAGGCGATGGCCACGCCAGCGATGTTTCCCATGCCCACGGTGGCGGCGATGGCGCTCAACAGCGCCTGCACCGAGCTGATCTGTCCCGACTGTTTGCCCTGGTCGCTGGCCTGCTTGTCGCGCAGGGCGCGCACGGCACGGGGCAGCCGCCTGATGGAGACAGCTCCCGAATAGAGGAACAAGAACAGACCTCCTCCGATGAGAAGGAAAAACTCAGGGTAGCCGCACACAGCGTCGCTGGCGGCCACAATCCAATCACTCAATGCAGTGAGCATGTTTTCCATATATCAAGAAAATAATAATAGTTTGGGGCAAAGATAACGCATTTTTCCCGATTAGACGCTTGCAAATGAAACTTTGGAGTATCAATTCTTCAATTTTTGCAGTTTAACACCCCCTTTTACAAATCAAATTTGTATATTTGCGCACAGATTAAAATAATATGAATAGCGAAATACATCATATTGAACAACAGGCCGAAGAGAAGCTTTTTGGTGATGTGTGCCAAATCATTGACGGTGCAAGGAGCAGAATAGCCACTTACCTGAATACTGAAGTCTGTTTGACAAACTGGTATGTCGGGAAACGCATAAAGGAAGATGTGCTCCTGAATCAGCGTGCTGCCTATGGCAAACATGTGATTAAAAATCTGTCTGTTAAATTGATTCATCGATATGGGAATGGTTGGGGTGAGAAGAAATTGAGACATTGTCTCCGCAGCGCGGAGACTTTTTCCGAGAATGACATTGTCTCCGCAACGCAGAGACAATTGACATGGACTCACCTCAAAAGTATTATGTATCTTGCTGATCCGTTAGAACGTCAATTCTATGCGCAGATGTGTGGGGTTGAGCATTGGGACACCCGAACTCTCGATGAGAAAATTAATCAGCAACTTTATCAGCGCACGGCCATCAGTCGCCAGCCTGATGAGCTTATAAAACAAGAATTGGACGAAGCAAAGAATAAACATCAGTTATTACCGGATTTGGTTTTTCGAAGTAGCTATTTCCTTGATATTTTGGGCTTACCGGATATATTCACCGAGAAAGACTTGGAAAGTGCTATCATTACTCAGATAGAGGCGTTTATTAAGGAACTCGGGTCAGATTTCACATTTGTAGCAAGGCAGAAACGCATTACGGTTGATGCCAATGACTACTATATTGATTTACTTTTCTTTCATCGGGAGCTTCGGCGGTTGGTGGCCATTGATTTGAAATTGGGCAAGTTTAAACCTGAGCATGAAGGCCAGATGTTGCTGTACTTGCGTTACTTGAATCAGAATGAACGCAAGGATTGGGAAGAGTCACCTATTGGCCTCATCCTCTGTTCCGAAGGCAACACCGAGCACATTGAATATCTGATGCTGGATAATAATAGCCCAATTAAGGTTGCACAATATTACACACAGTTACCAGACAAGAAGATTCTTGCTGAAAAACTGAAAAAGGCAATAGCAATTGCTAAGGAGCATTATGGAGATCATCATTAGAAGACAACAATGACCAATAGATTTCATAGAATAATCAGTGCAATTTGCGGTTTGGTATCCGCGCTGGCAGTGTCGTTGACGGCGGTGGCGCAGGACACTACGGCCGTGACCAGAGTCCCGGCACAGGGGACCTTGTCGATGTTCATCATCGATGCGGGCTATGCGTCGATCCATGACAGCTACCTGACGCCGATCACCTACGACGGCTTTGACCTGGGCCTCGGTTACGAGGCGATGCACGCAACCTCGCGCCAGTGGCTGTGGCAGCTGCAGGTGGGTGTCGACTACAACAATGTTGAGAACGCAGCGCGCAACAACACCTTGCATAAACTCCTGGGCGACATCACCTTCGACATGCAGCGGCAGTGGCGAGGAGCCTTGTTGAGACGCATCGACTTGTCGGTCGGCCCGATGACGCAGCTGCGCGCTGGTGTGCTGTACAATCCGGCGGCCAGCAACAACACGGTGACTGCGCGCGCTCACTGGAACGTGGGTATCACGGGCATGGCGGCCATGCGGACTCGCATAGGGCGACTGCCCATAACGCTGCGCTACCAGGCACAATTGCCCGTCCTGGGCGTCTTCTTCGCTCCCGAGTACGACGAGAGCTACTACGAGATTTACCTGGGCAATCACCGCAACCTGGCCCACTTGGGCTGGTGGGGTAATCGTCTGGATATGACGCATTATCTGGGCGCTGACCTGCATCTGGGCAAGACCACCTTGCGCTTGGGCTACCGCACGCATCTCGAGCACTGGAACGTGAACCACCTCAAGGTCCACGACGTCACCCACAGTCTGGTACTCGGCATCGGCACCTCATTTTTCCAACAACAATAACAATAAGACAACAATGACAATATCTTCTTTTTATCATATGATTCACAGGTCGTTAACTGTTTCTCAGTTTAAAAATACAGTTGTTCCTGTTGTTCAACGTTGTTTAGGTTGTTTGATCGTGTGTATCCTGTTGACGGGATGTACCTATCAGGATGAGTTCGAGCAGGACCAGGTGGGGAACTTCGAGGCGCTGTGGACTGTCATGGACGAGCATTACAGCTTCTTTGACTACAAGCAGGTGGACTGGAACGAGGTGCACCAGCGTTACCGTGCGCGCGTCTCTAACCAGATGACCGACAGGGAGTTGTTTGACGTCTGCGGAGACATGCTCAAGGAGTTGCGCGACGGCCACACCAACCTCATCGCCAGCCACGACGTGTCGCGCTACTGGGTGTGGGAGCTGTGGCCCGTCAACTACAACGAGCGCCTCATCGACCAGCACTACCTCAACTTCGACTACAAGATGGCGTCGGGCATCAAGTACCAGATCCTCACCGACAACATCGGCTACATGTATTACGGCTCTTTCTCGTCGGGCATCGGCGAAGGTAATCTTGACTTGATACTCAGTTACTTATCGACTGCCGACGGCCTCATCATCGACGTGCGTGACAATGGCGGAGGCCTGTTGACCAATGTCGAGAAACTCGTCTCGCGTTTCATCGACAAGAAGACGCTCGCGGGCTACATCTGCCACAAGACAGGGCCGGGTCACAACGACCTGAGCGAGCCCTACGCCTACTACTTCGAGCCTACCAAGAACCACATCCATTACCTCAAGCCCGTCGTGGTGCTGGCCAACCGCGGCTCGTTCAGCGCTGCCAACAACTTCGTGTCGATCATGAAGTCCTTGGGTAACGTCACCGTCGTGGGAGACACCACGGGCGGCGGCTGCGGACTGCCGTTCACGGGCGAGCTGCCCAACGGATGGCGCGTGCGCTTCTCGTCATGCCCCCTCATGGATGCACAGGGCCGGTTGACTGAGTTCGGCGTGGCCCCCGACGTGCGTGTCGACATGGACGAGACTGACCTCACCCGCGACGCCATCCTCGACACTGCCATAAAAGTCTTGACTTTTAGGCATTAGGTGGCTGCCGCGTCCCTTATAAAAAAAACAACTGTAACAACTTGGACAACTGATTTTTAACAACTGATTACTCTGATATTGTCTGAGGGCTGCCGCACTTGGTGGCCTCACGCAAAGCCGCTAAGTTTTTTAGTTTCTAGTTGGCACCCGCATTGTAGGGCCTCGCCTTGGCGTGGCCGTTTGCCTCACGCTAAGCCGCTAAGGTTTTTTGGGCTGCCGCAAACCTTTTTTCTGTCGAAGCGAATAGACGAATTATTTTATTAAAAATCAGTTGTCATCGTTGCTTGAGTTGTATTCTTTTTTGTTGTTTTTGTGGCTGGATGGGACCTAATGCCAAAAGCCTTTTTAAGGTGGAGTTGGCACGGTTTTTGCTTTGAAAACTGCATCATACAATTTTTTTTTAATTTTTTAGGGTCATTTTTTGCTAGATTCCAAATAAAAGGTGTAATTTTGCATACTAAACCTGATATCAGACTTGGAAGTGGTGTAAGAAAAACTATAAACTTGAAGGTTGTTGATATGCCCAAAAGACATAACCCTGCAACGAATTATAGCATGTAGTTACAGCAGGAGCTAAGCGCTGATATTGTGGCTTATTATGCACGATAAGATTGATTATCAAGGAAAAAGGATAATAATTATTTTTTATAAATTTGTGGATAATATGAAACGTAAATTAACCATTTTGATGTTCGGCTTGCTCCTTGCAGTGGGCTGGACGAGTAGCGTATTTGCACAATCATCCCCGAATAACATCCCGGATGCTGTGTATCCCAAGAGCTACTATGACGCGCTGACCTACACCTGGGATAACGGCGATGGTGAAGGTCCCCGTATTAGCAAGTCGACCGACTTGGCTACCGATCCTTACCAGATTTACGAACTCATCAGGTTCGTCTATGGTAACCCCGCATTCCCCGGTCCGAAGTATGGTGCTTACACCTCATCGTACGTTCGCGAGGATCCCATTACTTACGATCCCATTCAGGGTGGTTGGAACATCACCGCTGCCACTGCTGTTAATAGGGACATTACTATTACCGTCACGAATAATCGCAGTGGTAGTTGGTGGTCAGGTTACACCTATTATCCTGTTTTGATGAAATCCATCAAATTGATGTCGGGTGAAACCGAAGTCGCTAAGCTGGAATATACTGAAGGCATGGAGCAGCTCCCTAGTGGTTGGACTCCAAGCGCTCAATTATCAGTTAGCGAAGATGGTGATTTTTTCTTTAACAATACACAGAACGCCACTCTTACGATTTCCTCGTCACTGTTTACGGGATATAACAATCTTACTGTTGTGATTGAAGCAAAGGCCAATAACGCTAGTTATGCTGGCTCCCTTTCAATTAACAATCAGAGTAAGACTGTAAACCAAACAAGTTACAATAACTACACTTGGAATGTAAATCTCCCCGCAGAGAACGCATTTGTTCAGGGCACTGTTGCCACTCCGTTTGTTGAGGGCTACACCGCACTGATGGTTTCGGTATATGATAATGCAACGCCTGCAACTGAGAACCCCACCTATGGTTGCTATTATTCAAGCAAGCAAGACTACGTCAATTACATCGCCGCAAGAATCAAGTCAGTTCAGCTGTTGACCGACGGTCTGCGCATTGGTAGTGCTGATCAGCACACCAGCGGTACCGTATTTAACTGTTCGGGAACTTACAACAAGTTCTTTATCATCAGCAAGGGTCAGGCTCGCGAGAAATCTGATTGGACGAAGAACCAGATGGGTGGATACAATGGCTATCCCTGGTACACTGGTGAGGTATTCCCCTTCCAGACCATGTACGAGCAGTTCAGCCCCACCACCGGTGACAAGGGTTCTGAGATCACTGACTTCTATACCGAGATGCAGGACGGCCACGTCTATAGCGTCGTTCACGACTGTGCATCGGTAATCCAAGAGAGGCACCAGTTCTCGATGTCTGGTAACAACGGTACGCAGAATTATGCTATGTCGGGTCTGAACTTCTTTATCCCCGATTACCGTCTGCTGTACTGGAATGATACAAATTATTACATTCCAGGTACCAACAATGGCCCATATTCGGTTGATGGTCGTGACATGAATGCCTACCAGCGAGCCAATGCGACTGGTAAAACAAACAGTACATTTATCACTTCAAGCAACCGTTCGCTTTGGGCTTGCTACTTTGCACAGTACAATCCCGACTACGCTCCCAAGATTGGTATCTACAAGATCACCCTCGAGGCTACTGCCAAGAAGTCTGCCGGTTATGAAGTAGAGGATACTACCAAGCGCAAGTATGACGTGACTCTGAACTGGGTATCGTCACTCAACGAGCTGTCGGGAGAAATGGTGCCTCAGACCTATGAGATCTACATCGTTCATTACAACGAGGACGGTACCGAGACTCAAGAGTATCTGACCACTGTAACCGACGAGACCACTTACACCTATCAGGTGCCCCAGGGTCAAGAGAGCAAGACGATTACTTACATCATCAAGGGCTATCCCACTCCCTCTATCAGCAGCGACTATCCCTCGTTCGTCGCTTGGAGTAACCTTGACGACGTGGTTATCCCCGGCTTGAACGACTTCCTGAACCTCATTCTCGACCACTACGAGAGCGACTTCGTGATCGGTGACGCCATCGGTACCGAGAAGAACTATTACCGTAACTTCATGCACGTGGCAGCCGAGAACGAGGACAATGCGCTCACCGTTGAGCGCATCAACGCTGGTGAGAACAAGTTCACCCTCTATCGCTATGAGGTGGCCAATCCCGAACCTATGACTCCCGTTGGCGAACTCACCTTCTGGGATAGGCACGATAACAAGACCGTTGGTTACGGCTTCACCTTCAACACTGATAATCCTCAGGTTGTTGAGTCTTACAACATCCATAAACCTGCACTCTATGGCAAGAATGAGAATAACCAGCAAGTACTGATTCGTCCAGCTGTTAACATCGACAGCGCTTACAGCCACTCCAACCTGGGTATGCCGCAGAACAACAATGGCTTTGACCTGCGCATCAAGGGCAACGGTGACGTTGTCATCCGACCCAACGGCTATGATGTTAACTTCTATGAGATCAGCGTTTATGATGGCACCACCCGCGTTGCACACTGGGAGGTAAGCGACGGTAATCTGCCCTTGACGGGCAACAATCCGTGGTATCTGTCACCTGGTTCAAGGTGGATCCGTGATACCGGTACCGACTATTACTACCTGGAGGGTGGCGGCTACATCGCTATCCCCAACATGCTGAACAACAACCAGCTGAGAGTCGTTATCAGAGCATCGCGCGACGAAGGCAAGCTCGCTCAGATCTCGGTCAACGACCACACCAAGACCATGACCCAGACCAGCGAGCAGACCTACGAGTGGACGCTCACCGACAAGTATTACAAGTATCGCAGGGTTCTCAATCAAAGCGATCTTACCGCTGGTGAGTACCTCATCGTCAATGAGGGCGAGAGCGTAGCCTTTGACGGTTCTAAGGGTGTGCTCGACGCTGCCTACAACAACCTCAGTGTCGAGATCCTCAGGACGGGTGATACCTATGAGATTCTTGAGAGCGTTCTGCTTGATAACGCTACCTTCACCATCGACCCGGCTGCAGGTACCGTCAAGAGTGCCAGTGGTTACTACATCGGCTTGACCGCCAACAGCAATGGCTTGAGGCAGAGCACCGATCCCATCATCAACGTCATCTCGGTAGACGGTATTGAGGCTCACATCAAGAACCAGACTTCCACCGTCAGGGAGTTGCGCTACAACGCTTCGAGCGGTGCCACCGGCAAGCGCTTCCGCTACTACCCCGAGGGCACCCAGCAGGCCATCCAGCTCTACAAGAAGGTAGAGACCACCAAGCCCGTTGGCGAGAGCATCGTTCGCTTGGGTAGCCTCCCGATTATAGACCAGTTCGCCGTCAGCGTTGCCGACAATGAGCATCCTAACCGCTACGGTTACGTGCTGAAGTATGTGCCTGGTGCAGATGTGGATCCCACTAACGAGGTGGCCAATAAGCCCAAGACCAGTAGCCACGTTGAGGTTCCTGTTCAGAAGACCGGTTCGGTTGTCAACGGTTTCTACACCGAGGCCCAGGTTGCACAAGACAAGGATCAATACAACACCGTCAAGGTTGACAACATCACTGCCGATATGGAGATGACGCTGTCCAACACCAACTCGGCTATCTTCTACTACTCGATCCTGAACAAACAAGCGGCAGTGCCTCATGTTACCACTGATTCTATCGACTATGTATCCAACCTGCAGAACGATAACTTCGTTTATCAGGAGATGTTCAAGAAGTCACCGAAGGTTGGCCGCAGGTATGATGCTAATGTGAATAGTGAGTACCACTACTTTGACAGTGTTTACGTGGAGGGTTCCTATGATGAAATGGGTGAAACCTATGTTCCCTTCATCACTTCACGTGCTATCGAGCGCTACTACTTCGCTGTAGACTCCTTGCACAACACCTACGGTTCGCCTATCTGGGCCACCGGTGTCGGCAAGGTTAAGATCGACAGTCAGCCTCAGCTCGAGCGTCAGGTCGGCAAGAACGGCTCTACCAACTGGACGGTTATCGACGGTAACGACACCACCAAGTGCAGCCTGTTCATGATCAAGAATCTGGTAGTCAACGGCTTCTTGCCTGACATCACCAAGAGCAACATTGACTACGAGCCTTACTTGTTCCGCGTTTGGGTTACTAGCCCCTCGGGCAAGCTGCGCAAGTTCAAGAGGGTGGTCACCGAGAACTGGTCAGGCTATCAGGATGACGGCCCCATTGCCGCCAACACTCTCTACTGGCTGTACGATCAGCCCGTTTACGAGGAACCGATGAGCAGCTTCATCAGCTTCCCCAATAATAATGACTTGCTGACTCAGTTCAACTTCACGAAGCAGGAGCAGTGGGAGCACCAGACCGAAAATGCTAACGACAGCACCTGGGTACTCCCCGAGAGTGCAAACATGATCTTTGCTGCCCCCGATGACCTTCGTGCCAACGATATCAAGATTATCGTGCGCTTCTACTACAAGTCAACAGGTAAAACCCTGCAGCAACAGCCCAACGGCCTGTTCTTGATGGGCAACCGTGATGGAGAGAAGAGTTACTATGGCGTTGAGGATCCTAATGGCGATCCCAATCCCGAGATTCCGACCTGCATCAAGGGCATCTATGACCTGACCAACGGTTATGGCGAGGTAATCGGTGTAAGCTACTACAACCTGCAGGGTATGCAGAGCGACCGTCCGTTCGACGGCTTGAACATCGTGGTAACCCGCTTCAGCGATGGTAGCGTGAGCACGACCAAGGTGATCAAGTAAATCAGAAATTATCTAAACTACATGCTATAAGATTTAATCATCGCATGAGATATTAAATAATTTCATAACCACAGAGATTTAGAGAGGGGGACGCCGAGACGGCGCTCCCCTCTCTATTTTTTACCGGGCACCAGTGTTTTTAAAAAGCTCCGTTAGGAGCAGCCAGGGCTTAGACAGGGGTGCAACGAGGCGAAGGCGAGTGCAACCCCTGCAATAGTGAGCGTTCGTCATACCCCCATTTGATGCGGCAGTAAATCATTGATACACAGTGTGACGCCCCGAATGGGGCTATTATTCGTATGTGGAGGTCATTTACAGGAGTTCCGCTTCGCTACACTCCTGCCTAAACCCTGACAGCCCTACGGGCTTATGTTTTTTGGTTATTAATTAGTGGGAAATAGTAGGAATAAGGCAAAAAAAGGGGATAACTTCTTGGATATTCAAAAATATTTGTAAATTTGCAGCGAAAATTCAAGTATTTGCTGAAAAATTGTATAAATGAGCCAAAATTCAAGTAAGGTGACGCCTTTTGCAGCATCATAACCAAAATTGCCCCCACCTTGCTGGAATTTCCAAATAACAAAAAAATGATGCCGCAAGTGACAACTGTAAGCCGGTGGTAGCATGTAGCCATCCAAATTTCAGCTGATTCTTGTGGTCACTGTAAGGTGCAAACTTTAATTCTTTTATATATTTAATATTGTACAGTATGAAAAAGAACATTTTTACTCTCATGTTCGGCCTGCTCCTGGCAGTAGGCTGGACCAATGTTGCGTGGGCCCAATCCGAGGTCTTAGCTGCAGCTGATATGCAGACTGACGGAGTGTTTTGGACCTACGAATGGGTTGATGCGAGTGGTACGACTCAAACGAGTCCCTACGTCGAGCTCAATCCTAAGACCAACAAGTATGAGGCCCCTGAGGTCACGAATCCTTACCAGATTTACGGTCTGTTGAGGGCTGTCTATATGGACACGCGCCTCCCCGGCCCGACCTACAGCGCCTATGATGTTTACGGCAACCGTCAAGACCCCGTTTATTACGGTGCCATGGGTGGCGGCTGGAACATCAGCAAAACCCCGTTGAGTGACCTCACCATCACCACCACGAGGTATAACACAGGTACTTGGACTACCAACTATGCTTACATCTGGTTGCAATCGATTATTGTCCGTGGCCCCGAGGGCAACATTTTGACCCAATGGAACTCATCCCAGACCATGAACGCTGTTGGATGGACCGTCTCGGGTGGTACTTTGTCCTCTCAACAGACTACTACGGGCGGTCAGGGTTATCGTTATATTTCGGGCGGTGACGGAACGATCACGATTCCCGCCAGCTTGTTGGAAGGAAACACCAGTGTGACCGTCGAGATCAGGACCCAACAGAGGAATGCTAACTGTCGATTGAGAGTTAATGGCAATTACATGTATTTCGCTAATACCAATACATGGTACACCATCAAAACGAACGTCGTTGGCAAGAACACTGACAACGATTTCAAACCCGCAAAGGAAGGTTACACAGCTCTGGTCGTTGCGCTTGTTAACGACACCACCAAGATTCATGATGAGTCCAATGATCCCTATTCTGGTGCTTGGGAATTCAGCACCCCTCAAGAGCTGATTGATTACTTCAGGGACAACGTCGAGTTTGTGAAGCTGCTGACCGACGGTCTGCGCATCGGCTCTGGTGAGAATGCCGGTACCGTGTTTAACTGCGACGGTACTTATAACCGCTTCTTCTTCCTGGGTAAAGGTCAGGCCCGTAAGAAAGCACCCCACATGGAAACACGTATCACCAGTTGGTATTATCCTGAGTGGTATTGCAACGAAGGCCCCTTCAAGTACATGTTTGAGCAGTTCAGCCCCACCACTGGTGATGAAGGTGCTGATATCACTGACTTCTACATGGAGATGATGGACGGTAAGGTCTATAACGTGGTGCATGACTGCGCCTCGGTTATCCAGAACAAGCACCAGTTCTCGATGGCAGGTAAGAAGGGTGAAGAACACAAGGCCTTGTCGGGTCTTAACTTCTTTATCCCCGATTACCGCCTGAAGTTCTGGATTATCTATAGTTTTAGCAACTCAGGCTTTGGACCCGCCGATGTTGACGGTCGTGACATGAATCCCTATGAGCGCGTAGATGCTAATGGTAACCGTACTGAAGTTGTAACTAATTCACAAAACAATATTTACAGCCACTGGTCGGTTTACTATGCCCAATACAATCAGGATCATGCGCCTCAGGTAGGCATCTACACCATCCACCTCGATGCCGAGGCTGAGCCGACGGCAACCGAGCATGTATATAAGGTGAACCTCGACTGGACCTCGTCGTTGGACGAGATGTCGGGTGGTACTGTTCCTCAGGAGTACACAGTCTTTATCGTAAAGACCGACTCGCTGGGTAACGAGACGATGGATACCCTGACGGTGACCAACGACACTCACTATGATTACCTGGTGCCGCAGAATGAGCACAGCTACACCATCATTTATCAGGTAATGGGTACTCCCCTTGACAGCGACCATCCCGGATTCATCGCCTGGAGTAACATGGACGACGTGGTCATCCCTGGCTGGAACGACTTCCTGAATCTGGCCCTTGAGCACTACGAGAGCGACTTCGATGTGCCCAAAGTGACCAACTGGTACCGCAACTTCCTGACGATTGACAACGAGAGTCCAGAACATGCCTTGACCACGACAAGCATCGATGATGGTATGAACGAATTCACGCTGTGGCGCTACGACTTTAACAAGCCCGAGCCCAAGACCAAGGTCGCCACGCTGAACTTTGAGGTGAAGAACGGCGGCAAGACCGTGGACTATACCGTAGAATATGAGAACCAGCTGATAGAGCCTGTTCCCAGCGAACAGGACAGCCAGTATGAGCGCAGCGAAATGGGCCTTGAGGACTATGGCACGCTGAGTGTCAAGGGCAATGGTGACATCATCATCCAGCCTAGCGGCTATGAGGTGAACTTCTATTCCATCACTGTGAGAAGCGGTAGCACCACTGTTACCAGCTGGAATGCTAATCAGACCATCGAGTCCCGTGGTTGGGAGGCAACCAATGGCTCATTCATGGTTAAGGATTCCGGTACCAACTATTACTACCTGGAGGGCGGCGGTTATATCCGCATCCCCGCCAGCGTGCTGGGTAACTACACCACTGTGACTGTTGTTATCAGCGCTTCGCGTGACGCCGGTAAGACTACTTGGATTGCCGTCAACGAGGATAGGACAGTGATGGCCAACACGGCTCAAACCGACTACACTTGGACCAATGTTAACACCACCGCTGCCAGCAAGGCTCCCGCCCGCGCTGGTGAAACCCAGACAGTCACCGAGGGCTTTGAGGATACCAACGTCTTCCCCGCATTCAGCCGCGGTGGCATCTCTGCCACACAGCATACGGGTTCATTCGGCGACTGGACTGTTTATGACTCCACGGGTTCCCGAGTTTACGGCCCCGGCAGTACATCCTGGACTGACAAATACCAACCACAAGCTTGGACACCATTCGACAATACAGTTTTCAATAATACAACTGGTCATAATAATAGCAACCAGTTTATGGAATCCATTTGCCCGAATACCAGCTACAATGACGTTCCTGCCGACTCTTGGTTGATTTCGCCTGTGTTAAGCGGCAATGCCCAGACCATTAGTTTCTGGGTACGTGAGTTTACCACGACTTACGGTGCTGAGACTTTTGAGGTGCTGTATACAATGGAAGAAATCAATCGCGTCAATTTCGCAAACTCAGTACAAAGTTTCATTGTAGCACTGTCCTCAAGCACATCATCAACAACTTGGCAACAGGTATCAGTATCGTTGCCTGAAGGCGCCAAGTATTTCGCTATTCGTCATACTTCTGACGACGTCTACGGCATTATGGTTGACGATATTACTTACGAAATATCTTCTGGTGAAACTCCTCCCGCTCCTGTGGCCGAGGGTATGGTACGTTTGGGCAACCTGCCTATCGTTGACCAGTTCAACGTCAGCGTTGCCGACAACAAGCATCCTAGCCGTTACGCTTATGTGCTCGAGTACAAGGGAGTAAATGCGGCTGGTCGTGACACCACCATCTTGAGTAGTGTTGCTGAGGTTCCCGTTCAGCACACTGGTGCCGTGATCGAGGGTTACTACACGCTCGATGAGATGGACAATGATACCGATCCCACCAAGTTCCTGAAAGAGAACATGATCAGTGCCGAGATTGACATGAACCTGTCGCCCACCAGCGCTCCTTACTACTACACCATCAACAGTAAGAAGAACGGCGTTCCCGAGGATGCATGGAGCAACTACCTGAGCAGGCTGCAGCGCCGCTCGGCCGGTGACTACCAGGAGATGCTGAGCGAATCGGATGGTGTGCCCAACCCGCATATCAACGATGATCCCTATCCTGCAGGTGAATACGAGTTGCTTGACTACCGCGCAGTTGTGGCCGAGTCCACCGAGGACTTTGTGACCTATGTTCCCATCGTTTGGACCACCGGTATTGAACGCCGCTACTATGTTGACGACTCGCTGCACAACAGCTATGGTGCTCCCATCTGGGAGGTGAAGCGCGGTGACGTGAATATCGATGCTACTGTTCAGAAGCAGACAAGCTCGAGCGGAGGCTGGAATCCCAGCGTGAACTGGTATGTCAAGAATGACGCTGGCACCGACAGCACGGCCTATGGCCTCTACTTCGTTGGATTTACCGCAACCGGTATCCTGCCCGAGAGCAACATTGAGTATGAGCCTTACATGTTCCGCGTATGGCTGGTTGACAGCACTCAGTCGCTGCGCAACTACACGTGGGAGTATAATGCTCAAGGCAAGCCGCTGAAGATTGTTGACGCTGGCGCAAGGCCCGGCATCTGGTTCCCGCTCGCCGAGAAGCAGTGCAATGGTGCCCAGGATCTGGTCTTCCAGGTGGACATCACCAATGACTATGCCAACAACCTGCAGTTCGCTGGTCCGCTCAACAACTTCAAGCCCGATGTAGTGGCCCGCTTCTACTACAAGGTGGTTGACCAGAGCACTACTCCCGCTACGCCTAGTGGCTTGCGTGCTCAGGATGCTGAGGACCACGTGGGTTATGTGGTTGTCAAGGGTGTAAAGCCTGATCCCAGCACTGCAATTCATGAGATCAAGATCGTGGGCGAGATTGTAAGCCAGACTTACTACAACGTCCAGGGTATGGAGAGTGACAAGCCGTTCGACGGCGTGAACATCGTGGTAACCCGCTTCAGCGATGGTAGCGTGACCACGACCAAGGTGGTGAAATAATTATCAGTAATTAATCAATAAACTACATGCTGTTATATTATAGATTAATGGAAGAATAGAAGTTTTTCATAACCACAAAGAATTAGAATGGAAGGCCAGGGGGGCGCTGTGATAGCGCGTCCCCTGGTTGTTTTTTTTAACGGCCAACGCTTGACGTTGCTTGCCGTGAGGGTGCTACACCGTGCTGCTGCCCCTTGTCGTGACTGCTCTTGGTAGTGAATGGCAGGAGACCTTTGCTGGCCCGTGTCACTGGCAATGGTGAGGACGTCCCTGCCGAGGTACATCCCAGCGCCCTGGGACGCGCCGTCCTTGACCAGTTGGGGGAGATTTCCCGTCATTACTCTGCCGTCAAGGTGATTTCCCAACAGCTGATGCCCGACCACCTGCATTTCATCCTCTATGTCCAGGAGCGTATCCCCTGCCATCTGAGCCACATCATTAACGGCTATAAGGGCGGCTGTACCCGCACCACCATCAAGCGACAGCAATGCCATGCCCTCAATGACATGGCTGCAGCACTTGCCACGGGACTGGGGCAGAGCGTTAGTTAATTTATGGGATAAAGTGTTGCAGAATCATTTAAATGTTTGTACCTTTGCGGCATGAAACGAACCTCGCTTACCTAAAGCTCTCAAAATGAACATTTTTGTTTATTAACATATTTCATTCATTTAATTCATTTAAGCTTTTATGAAGAAATTATTTTCTCTCCTCACGCTAGCCCTGCTGTCAATGACGGTTTGGGGCGCTACAACTGTGACGTTTGTTCCCGGCACTACTGTCGGTAATAACACGTCAGCTGCCGGTGCAGATGTGATGACCCTCGACGGTGTCACCATCAGCACTACTGCTGGTGGTTTGGCTGCAGCCGAGTATCGTTTTGCTTCGGGCTCGACCACCACTTTCTCCTCGACTGTTGGTAACATCACGTCCATCGAGTTCACTTGCACAGCCGAGGGCACCACTAAGTACGGTCCTGGCTGCTGGAGCACCCAGACTGGTGAATATGTTTATGATGGCTATGATGGCCTCTGGAGTGGCAATGCTACCTCGATCGCTTTCGTTTCTACCGCACAGGTACGTTGCTCCCAGATCGTCGTTACCATCGACGATAGCACTCCTGTTGTTAACAAGGTAGCTGCTCCCACGTTCACCCCGTTCAACGCCAATGGTTACCACTTCACTGGTAGCTTGGCAGTGACTGTTAGCTGCGAGACCGAGAACGCCGAGATCGCTCTGTACAAGGTGGTCGATGGTGAGATCGATTACAGCACCTATCAGTACATTTTCCAGAGCGGTGTGGTTTATGTTACCGAGAACACGACCTATGTAGCTCAGGCTTCCAAGGGTGATATGGACGCCAGCGAGTACACCTATGCTACCTACGTCCTGGACGGCGACAATCCCGATCCCATCGTGAACAACTACATCACATTCAACCACGCTGACGATGCTGAGACTGAACGTGGCGAGTACACCGTTAACCGCAATGGTGCTTCGTTCACCGTAAGTGACGGTCTGGTTGGTGGCGAGAGCTATCGCATGTACAAGAATGCTACCATCACCTTCACCTCGACCGTTGGTAACATCGTTAAGATTGAGTTTGATGGCTACAACAGTGAAAACAAAGCTTCGGGCTTTGGTGAGAATACTGGCCTGACCTTTGACGGCAACAATGGTACCTGGACTGGCGATGCCGAGACCGTTACCTTGACTGTTAAGGACAAGCAGGTTCGCGCTACCGAGATTCGTGTCTATGTTGACGGCGAGGCTCCCATCACCGTGATGGATCCCACCTTCGATCCTGGTGACGGCTACATCTTCACCACCGAGACCCTTGATGTGACCATCAACTGCGCCACCCAGGGTGCTAATATCGTCTATGTTGTTAACAATGGCGATGAAGTAGTAGCTCCTGCTCCTGTTACCGTTACCTTGAACGAAACCTCAACCATCACCGCCTATGCTGAGATGGACGGCGTTGAGAGCGGCATCGTTGAGGCCACCTACACCAAGGAAGAGCCCATCCAGGCCGACTTCGTTACCTTCAACAGCACCGAGGACAAGGGCGATGGTTCAGAAGAGACCTCACCTTGGACTGTAGTTAAGGATGGCGTTACCATGGCTTGCTCCAGCGGTAGGGTTTACGATGCAGGTTATCGCGTTTATCAGAGCAGCACCCTGACCTTCACCTCGACTGTTGGTAACATCATCCGCATCGAGTTTGACGGTGTAGAGAATGAGAACTATCCCGTTAGCCGTCTGACCGCTAACGTTGGCAATCTGGTTCCCGAGGGCAAGGGCGGTATTTGGACCGGCAAGACTACCGAGGTCATCTTCACCGCTGGCCAGCAGACTCGCGCTACCGAGATCCGCGTCTATGTTGACGGTGACACCACCGTTGTTCCCACCATCGAGGTTGCAGCTCCCGTAATCTCGCCCGCACACAACACCACCTTCACTGGCGAGCAGACCGTAACCATCACCTGCGAGACCGAGGGTGCTCAGATTTACTACGGCTTCGATGGCGAGAACTTCGATCTGTACAATGCTCCCTTCACCATCAATGAGACTTGCACCGTTTATGCTTACGCTCAGGTTGACACCGTCAAGAGTGCTACCGTCAGCGCCAAGTACTACAAGGCTATTGAGGTTGCTACCATTGCCGAGGCTAACGCCCTCGATAACAAGACCAACTTTGCTTTCACTGGCGAGGCTATTGTTACCTATCAGTGGAAGAACACCAAGAACGATTACATCAGCACTTGGATTAAGGATGCCAGCGGTTATGGTTTGATCTATGGCAAGCAGCTTCCCGAGCTCACCACTGGTGATGTTATCGCCGACGGTTGGTATGCCCAGAAGACCATGTATAATAGCAGCATTCCTGAGTTCCAGTATCCCAGCAATGTTAAAGCAAATGGTGACCAAGTTACCGTTGAGCCCGTTGAGATGGCGGCTGTCGACACTGTTGACGTTAACAAGTACATCATCATGAAGGGCCAGACCCTGACCGCTCAAGAAGGTGACACCACCGGTCTGAACTTTGTCAATGCCAATGGTCTGGTATTCCACAACCAGTTTGGTGTTGTGCTGCCCGCTTTCGAGGAGGGTAAGACCTATGACGTTGTAGGCATCGCTACCATCTACAAGAAGGCTGCCGAAGTGTACATCATCAGTGCTACTGAGGTTGCTGCTCAAGAGTGGCTGCCTGGTGACGTGAACCACGATAATATTGTTGACGTGAGCGACGTTACCGCTACGATCTCTGTTGCTCTGGGTAGCACTCCCGATATCTTCTACGAGGCTGAGGCTGACCTCAACGGAGACGGCATCATTGACGTGAGCGACGTTACCGCAGTGATTGCAAGAGCTCTTGCTAACTAATCACTGTCAATAACCTGATTACAAACGGAGGACGCCTCATCGGCGCCCTCTGTTTTTTTGTTCTTTAGTGTCCGGGGAAAGCCCCTAGCGGGGCTTTTTCCCGGGCACTAATATTTTTTATTAAAAGCTTTCCCGTGCGTTACACGGTTATTGTGTTAGGTGGGAAATGTGTAGGCGGTCTCTTTTTTAGAAGAGGTCGGGGAAGAGTGTGGGTTGAGGCAGGAGTTGGAAGGTGTGGCGGTGGTGGGGTGTGGCGCCATATTGGGCAATGGCGGCACGGTGGGCGGGGGTGGGATAGCCCTTGTTGCCCGCCCAGCCATATTGGGGATATTCCTTGTCCAACTGGCGCATGAGTTCGTCACGGTGTGTCTTGGCAAGTATAGACGCGGCGGCAATGCTCAGCATCTTGCCGTCACCCTTGACGATGGTGGTGTAGGGGATGTCCTGATAGGGCATGAAACGGTTGCCGTCCACGAGGATGCCCTCGGGGCGTACGGCAAGCTGGTCCAGGGCGCGGTGCATGGCCGTGATGCTGGCGCGCAGGATGTTGATGCGGTCAATTTCCTGGGGCGACACCATGGCCACGGCCCAAGCCACGGCCTCGCGTTCGATGACGGGGCGCAGCTGCTCTCGCTGTCGCTCGGTGAGCTGCTTGCTGTCGTTGATCAAGTCGTTATGGTAGTCGGGTGGCAAAATCACTGCCGCTGCTGTCACGGGTCCTGCCAGACAACCACGTCCAGCCTCGTCACAGCCAGCCTCGATGCGTCCGGCAATCAAATATCTCTCCAACATAGTCCACGGATTTAACGAATTTAACGAATGCCATGCGGCAATGGTTCAACGACAACTCGTTAGGGCGATTGATGAAATGGCTTGATTAGAGCTTTCGCTCGATGACGTAGTCGAAAATCTCGCGCAGCTGGTCCACGGTCTCGTGGGGCGAGTAGGGCGAGAGCACGTCGTTGGCCTCGTCGCGCAGGCGTGACATCACATCATAGGCATAGTCGATGCCGCCGGCACGCTTGGCGAACCCTATGAGCCGATCAATGTCGTCACACGTGGGCTCCTCCTTGTTGACCAGCGCGAGCATCTCGTCATGTTCGGGCAGGTCAGTGCGGTTCAGGGCATAAATGAGCGGCAAGGTCACCTTACCCTCGCGCAGGTCGTTGCCAGTGGGCTTGCCGATGATGGGATCGTTGTAGTAATCGAAGGTATCGTCCTTGATCTGGAAGCAGATACCCAGCAAGCGGGCATAGCGCCGCAACTCGTCGATGGCCGTCTGGGGTGCGTCGTTGGCATATCCGCCCACTTGGGCACAGCATTCAAACAGCGATGCAGTCTTGGCGCGGATGATGTTCATGTAGGTGTCTTCGTCGATACAGTGGTTGCGCGCGATGTCCACTTGGTCGATCTCGCCCAGGGAGAGGTCGCGACCCATGTCGGCAAGGGCGCTCAGGATGCGTCCGTCTTGGGTAGCGACACCGCAGCGCAGCGCGCCGGTGACGAAGAAGTCCCCCACAAGCACAGCGACATGGTTGCTCCACACGTTGTTGATGGTGGGCACACCGCGTCGCTCTCGTGCCTCATCGATGACGTCGTCGTGGATGAGCGAGGCATTGTGCAGCATCTCGAGGGCAGCGGCGCCCTGCAGGGCCTTGTCATTGATGCCACCAAAGAAACGCGCACTCAACAGTGTGACGATGGGCCTGAGCATCTTGCCCTTGGTCTTGAGGTAATTGGTCACAATGCTGTTGGTCAACTCGCTGTTGCTCGTCAACGTGGTCACAATGATGTGGTTGAGCTTGTCCAGCTCGGGCCGCAGTTGTTCTTGGATATGTTCAAGCGAAATTGCCATTAGGGTGCAAAGGTAGCAATAATTCCTGGTAGCGTCACCATTTTTAAGAGTAAAAATATAATATTCATATTCATGTGCCTGAGGGACGATACTGGACAAAAGCCTCGATGGCCTCGTAGGTGGCTAAGCCCAGACGCTGGTAGCATTCGGCCAGGTCACGATTACGTTCGATGGAGCGTTGCCACGGCAGATTACCGTCGGCGCTGGAGCGGAACGGTGCATCATGAATCTGGGATTGGAATTGCAGGATGGCGTCGCGCTTGTCGCTGAATTCCTCGGGGCTCATGGGCACTGCCATTTGCACGTGATCCACGTCCCACTGTCCCCATTGTCCGCGGTACATCCACACGCGGCAGTCGCGCATGAAGTCTTCACCCTTGAGGGCTTCGACGGCATGCATGACGGCCCCGGTGGCACGCACATGGGTGCCGTTGGGATCCACCAGGTCGTTGTCGAAGAAGATTTGGTGGGGTTTGATTTGGATGATAAGGTCCTGAATGACATCGACATCGGCTTGGCTGAGGCGTCCCTGCCCGCACGTGTCGCTGGCATAGAAGGGCATGGTGAGCACGTGCAGATTCTTCTTGGGAACACCCATGTGGCGGCAGGCCATGAAAGCCTCACTCAGCATAATGGCCCCCTTGAAGAAGCGCACATCAGGATCCCCGATAGCAAAGGGGGTCTTGCTGCCTAGCCTTGTCATCGCCTGCTGGACAAAACTGGACTCATCGTCTAGCCCGAAGTGGCGCATCACTCTGTCGACTAGCAACACACTGCGCATGAGGTCTTCGTCGCTGACGGCGACATCGCCGTCGGTCTGGAACGCGATGTGAACTTCATGGCCTTGCTGCACGAGACGTTTGATCGTGCCGCCCATCGACACGATGGCATCGTCGGGATGAGGGCTGAAGATGAGCACCCGCTTGGGGTAGGGCACGGCACGTTCGGGTCGATGGGTGTCATCGGCATTGGGTTTGCCACCGGGCCATCCCGTGATGGTGTGCTGCAAGTCATTGAATATCTTGATATTGACATTGTAGGCCGAGTCATAAAGGGCTACCAACTCGCTCAGGCCGTTGTCGTTATAATCCTTGTTGGTGAGTTTGAGCACAGGTTTGCCCGTCTGGTCACTGAGCCACACGATGGCACGGCGGATGAGGTGGTCGGTCCATTGGCAGGAAGTGACCTTCCAGGGATAGCTGATGCGGGTGAGCCGTGATGCGGCATCGAGATCGGCAAAGACCTTGGCGTCGCTGTGCACCTGCAGGAACGAGGCGGGTACCAGATCGGTCATCTTGCCCTCGATGGTGTTGAACAATGCAGTTGCCGAGTCCTCCTCCCAAGCGACACAGATGACCTTGTCTGATCGCAGGATGTCGCTGATGCCCAGGGTGACAGCTGTCTTGGGAGCGGCATCGGTCTGGAAGGCGTCGGCAACACGGGTGCGCGTCGCGTCGCCCATGAGCATCAGGCGGCAAGCGCTGGTGCGCGCCGAACCAGGCTCGTTATAGGCGAGCGATCCGTCATTGTTGAGGTCACACAGCACCAGATCAAGTCCGCCGGCATCATTGATGGCGCGTTCATAGGTCTTGCACTGACTGTAAACGTCTTCGGTGGCATCAATGGTCGGGAAAGTGTGGATGTTGTTGGGCTCAATGTCCACCTTGGCATACAAGTGCTCGTTGATGAGGTTGTGCAGCCTGAGGCCGTTGTTATCCCCCAACTCACTCAGATTGAAAGCCACTACATCGGTAAAGCTCACTTTGTCGGCAAAATAGAGCTTGACCAACTCGTCATACACTTTGAGGACATAGCGTCCCGCTCCGAGGGCGATGACGCAGCGTCCCTTGGTCTCGACACACTGGTTGATGATGCGTACGACCTCGAGGGCGGCTTCATGCGCTCCATCGTCGGCCGTTTCGGTGACGGTGGTATAGATTTTTTCATATCGCGTGAGCGACGCGAGTTCGATTTCGTTCTCCGGGCGGTAATATCGTGTAGAAGCCTGGTGGAACTTGATATTGGCTTTGAAATCTGTGTTCATCTTTTTTACCTTAAAAAGCGATTATATCGCGGTGAAACACACAAAAGTACACAAAATTCCGCATTTTTTCGCCTTTTTTTGAAACTTTTTGGGGTTGTTGTACGTCTATACTACAGACGAATCAATAAAAAACCAATCAACAATGAAGATGAAGCATTTATTTATGATGAGCCTGGTGGCTCTGGTGGCTATGGCGATGACGTCATGCCTGCATGTGAAAATCGGTGACAAGGACTGGTCAATCGGTGACGGACACAAGAACGACACGCCCACCCAAGTGCATCAGGTGCAACAGGTGACCGAGATGCAACCGTTCGAAAAAGTGAATCTGGCGGGACCCATCGATGTCATTGTGGAACAGGGCGAGAGCCACACCGTGCGCGTTGAAGCCACTGCCGAGCAGCTCGAGAAGATGACCATCTATGTAGAGAACGGCGGCCTCTATGTCGATCAGCGCAAGAGTGAACACGGCAAGACGTTCGATGGGGTTAAGGTGTGTGTTTCCTTACCCATGATTAAAGGCCTGAGCATCGCTGGCTCGGGAGACGTCACTGTCCCCAAGGCATTGAATGTCGCCGACATGGGCATCAGCATTGCCGGCACGGGTGATGTGACCATCGCTCAGTTGAAATGCCATGATTTGGGCATCAGTATTGCCGGTACGGGCGACGTGACCATGGGCCCTGTCCTCGCCAATGAGGTCAAGTGTGATGTGGCCGGTACGGGTGACGTTGACTTCGCCGGCTTGACCTGCATGACCCTCCATAACTCGATTGCCGGCACGGGTGACATGACGTTCAACAACCTGGATGTGGAGCATGTCACTAGCTCCATCGCCGGAATGGGTGATGTGATCCTGCGTGGCAAGGCTGGCAGTCACAAAGAGTCGGTTGCCGGTCTGGGCAAGGTGGACGTCACAGGACTGACCCAGAAATAAACAAACAGATTACTTGATTCCCAAGTGGCGCAGCATCTCACTGGTGGTACTGTGCCGCTTGCCGTTGAGGTCACTCAAATAGGCGTTGACATCGGTCGGCGCCATTTTTTGCGCGTTATTGAAGCGTTCGGGCCGCGTGATGCGGGTGAATACCACGCGCTGGATGTCATTCTTGTGGCAACGGCCCATGCTATAGCCCATCAGTTCGGGGTGTTTGCCGGGGCCGTTTGACGACCAGTAGGTGACCGTGTCGCCCTCACAGCCCATGAAGATGACGCTGTGGCCCGCTTCCTGATCGGCCGTCTTGTCGTCGTTGCAGCCGATGATGGCTCCACTGTCGCTGCCACGGCTCTCATTGCGGTTCCAGAAGATTTTCATCAAGTCGCCAGGCAATGCGCGTTGCCAGATGTCAAGAGCGCACCACTCCATGTCGGTGAGGTAACGCTCGTCGGGAGTTTCTTTGTTGCGTTCACTCTTGGCACCGCGATAGGCGGTGAAACTGTAGCCTGCACCCAATTCACGTACCAGCACACCCAGGCCGGGGCCGTTGGCGTTGGCGCGTCCCCAGAATCCCACACCGTCATCGAGTCCGATTCCATCAGGATTGAGTTCGTCGGCGATGCCCACATAGGGTTTCATGTTCACCCAGGCCTCTCGTTTGATTTTATGCTTGGTGTCCCAGATGAGCAAAGCCTTGATAATCACGCCATAGGTGGCACTGGAGCAGAACGACGGTTGTGCCTGCTCGGGGTCGAATGTTGGCCGTTCGTCACTTGCTGACATGCTGTAGGCATCGTGCAGGCCTCTCCATGTGGTCTTGGCAAACAGGTTGTTGGGCTTGCTGCCCGTGTAATAGCCGCCTCGCTCGGGAAATGATTCAATAGCGGCAAGCATGGCCCGTTGCCAGCCTTCGTTGACCTTGTCTCGGCCTTGTGTGGTACCTGTCAGGCACAACAGAGCCAGCAAGATGACTACTGTGCGCCTCATTCCTCGTAGCGTGCTGCGACCACATCCCAATCGATGATCTGCCACAGGGAGGCCAGATGGTCGGGACGGCGGTTCTGGTAGTCGAGGTAGTAGGCGTGTTCCCACACGTCCATTGTCATCAACGGACGCAGTCCGTGCTGGATGGGATTGGCGGCATTGGGTTCTTGAGTGACAATCAGTTTGCCATCGGCGTTGGCACTGAGCCAAGCCCAGCCTGAACCGAACAGGGCGGTTCCGGCCTTGGTAAAAATCTCCTTGAAAGCCTCAAACGAGCCAAATTCCTCGTCGATGGCCTGTGCCAGGCGACCCGTGGGGGCATTGTCGGCCTTGGGTGCCCTGAACTGTGAGAAGTACATGTTGTGGTTCAGGATCTGGCCTGCATTGTTGAGCATACCGCCGTGGGCATTCAGCACCACCTCCTCGAGGGATTTGCCTTCCAGTTCGCTGCCGGGCAGTGCGGCGTTCAGGTTGTTAACGTAGGCATTCAGGTGTTTGCCGTGGTGAAATCCCAGTGTCGAGGCACTGATGACAGGCTCTAGTGCATCGAGTGCATAGGGTAACGTCATCAACTCAAATTTTCCGTCAATAGGAATTATCTTTTTCATTGTATGTAATCTTAATTTATTGTTTATGGTTTATTAGTCAGGTTTTATTCAGCATCCACTTGGAGTTCGCCCAGTTCGATGCTTTTGCTATCGGGAGTGAAGTTGACAGTGGCGCTGAAGGTGGGCATGTCGTCATAGAGCAGCACCTTGCCCACGACAAAGTTCACACCTGGTGTGACATGGACCGTCAACGGGCCCTCGATGCTGTAGGAAATCTGTTCGCCGACGTAGATAGCGTCATCCATGAAGCCGCCCATGTCCTCGATGTGGTTGGTCACGGTGACCAGTTTCTTGCCCTTGCTGTAGAATGTGATGTCCTGGCCGTCGATGCTGTAGGTCAACACTTTGAGAATGGCTTCCTGCATCTCATAGGGGTCGATACCGTTGACGATGCTGGCATAACCGCTGTCGTCAAATCCCAGCAGGTAGATTCGCTCGACATTGATACCGGTGCCCTCGGAATCGGTGCCCACGATCCACAGGTTGCCTGTGGCGGCGTCATAGCGGGCACGTGGCATCCTGCCGTGGCGCATATAGGGCATTGCTGTTTTCACGTCCCCTTTGCCAACGACCATGCCATAGCCCTCGCTGGATACCTCGTCAGAGCACTTGAGCAAGCTCCAGACGGTGACGTTGTTGGCCTTGTCTTCCAGCAATGTTTCATAGCGATCATCGATGTTGACATGTTTCATCAGGTCTTCCACCGCTTTGGGGGGATTACCTAATGCAACAGCTTCTTCCATCGTTCCGTTCACGGGAAGTTGGGTGGTAGCTTTACCCTTGCAACCAGTCATCATGCCGCACAACATAACCATTGCGGCAACCATCATCAATTGTTTCATCTTTTTCATTGTCTAATGGTTATTAAAATCGTTCAGTTAGTATCAAAAGTTGTTATAAGTTTTTTAGAGAGCACCTTGCTCGACGCGGACACAGATGCGCTCAATCATGGCGTCTTGTTTGTCTTTGCTGGGATGGTAACCCGCCTTGAGGCTGGCACCAAAGAATTTACTGAAGGTCTGCCAGAAACCGGCCCTGAATTTGCCTAAGAAGGCCTTCAGGATGCTGTAGCTGCTCTGATTGGTCTCACGGTTGATGAGTTTGATGAGCATTTTGCCTTGGCTCTTGGTCATCTTCTTCATCTGCGGTTTGTATTGATTGAACAGTTCTTTCTCAAAGCGTTTGAGGTAGGCCTGTTTCTGCTTCTCGGTCTGATAGGTATCGATGTACTCATAGGTCTCGAGCAGCGTCGAACTGATGAGCTTGGCATAGGGCAACGTCTTCTTGACGTCGCGCACGGTCTTCCAGTAGAACTTTTCCTCGGCCTTGTTGCGGAAACGCTCGCGCGGATAGATGATGATGGGATTGAAGACAATCATCGCCAGCGTGTCGCCCGTTGAGGGCTCGATGAAGTGGTAGTAGCCGGCAAAGGTCTTCTGCAGCACCGATGGCAGTTCGATGTTGTCGAGCGGATCTTCCACAGCGGGTGCCGCGTGCGCCTTGACGCCCGTTAAAGCCGTGAGTATCATGGCTATAGCCAATATGAGGAATATCCGTTTCATCTCTTGGCGGCAAAAGTAGAACAAAGAAATGATTCCCAGCAAGAAAAGGGTGTTAAATAGTCTTTAGTTCTTGGCCTTTAGTTGGTGGTGAGGGCGCGGAGCAGGCCGGCGTAGTTGACAGTGACCCCCACGCAGCAGCCCTTGACCGACGGGTTGAAATGATTGAACTTGGCATGGGAGACAAAGGGCGTGATGCGCAGCATTGACGTGTAGTGGGCCTGCCCCTTGTCACTGACGGGGTAGTCCACCAATTTGCTGTGCAGCCTGATGTCGATGTCGACACTTGCCGTCCAATCGAAATTATTCTCGTGAGCGCCTGACACATCATCGATTTTTGGCCGGTCTTTGCCTTCATCATCTTTCTCGTACTTGATGTGGTTGATGTCCCATGACAGGCGGCAGGAGGTGATTCCCACTGCCGGAGTGATTGAAACCTTACTGCTGCGCCACACGGTGTAGCCCAGTTGCATGGACACTCCGAACAGCGTGGGATTGGCCGTGGCATTCAGTTGCGCATTGAGGCCTTGATCATCCATGACAGCATACGGGTTTTCGTTCTTGAACGATGGCTGACCATAATCAATACCGATTTTGAAGCGCAACCGGTTGTAATTCAAATCGATGCCTCCAGTAAACAGTGCACATCCCTTGAAATCGTCGGCCAGTGAGCCCGTGGGAAACATGCCTCCTACACCCAAGTGGAAGCCAACCCCCAAGGGCCGGTATATGGAGTTAGCCTCCTGGGCGCGCATGGCGACAGGAGTCAAGGTAAGAATTGTCAGTAATATCAGAATTGTCCGTTTCATCATCATGATCATTTTCTACTATAACGGACATTAAGCCATTTAATTGTTTGATAGGCTCCAGTAAAAGCCGAGAGCTAATAGCTGACAGCTAAAGGTTTGTGATTACCACCACAAGTTGCGGAAATACTTGTGGTAGAGCGACAGGCCCTCGCTGATGGGCTTGAGCGAAGCTTTGGCGGCTCGCTTGAGGTCGGCAAGGTCTTCCTCGTTGTTCCAAATGGCCTTGATATAGGCTTTGTACTCGGGGGTATCCTCCTCGGTTTGGCAAGCGATACGCTCAAAGGCATAAATCATCTTGTCGAGAATCGCATTCCACTCCTCACGGGTCATGTTCATGCGTGGAGAACCGTCACAATGCTTTTTAAATGCCATCAGACGAGGTAAAATAAAGCGGGCGATAGTCACGTCAAGGTCATAGAGTTCCTCGACGTCGATTGTCTTGGCGATAGCTTTTGGGTTGTACTTGTTAGTCATCACATCAGTTGTTTTGAGAGGTTAAAGGCAATCTTGAAACTCAAAAATAGAGATTTTCTAATGGTTTCAGGTAGCAATTTTAGGCATTTTTCCTGATATGACCAAGAAAATAATCCAAAAAGTGCCGAAAATCAGCATTTTGACCGTTTTTTTGAGTTGATTCGTTCACTTAAAGAGGTTTTGTGGGTCATCTTAATTGTTAAAAATCAGTAACAGGGCAAAAAAAACGGCCGTTTTTTTGTCAGTTCGGCAAGTTGCCGTAACTTTGCATAAAAATTGAATATAATTACCTTTTTAGAGGGTTCGATTTTTATCAAAAACCGTAAAGAAAGTTTAACATAAATAATTGATAATCAATGGAATTACCATTTGCTGAATCTTGGAAAATCAAGATGATCGAGC
>JAEEGL011093987.1_pt1 | contig 27737 bp, 25 predicted proteins | sample 9134231 | NCBI WGS metagenome assembly JAEEGL01 (sample SAMN16246548, study PRJNA631951) | gut metagenome | biome: gut microbiome; feature: rumen; material: fiber-attached | host: Bos | place: Iran: Karaj | collected 2018-10
ATTCACATCCTTCCGGAAGATCGATAGCCTCTGCAACATTCTGCGTGGATTTTACGAGTATCGACAGCGCCTCGCTGTACGATTCCGCCATGTTTTCGAGAGGCTTAACAGGTCCTATGCCGATCCTGAAATCAATACCCAGTGCTTCCGCCAGTTCTTCCTGCGCCCTGCTCGCGGAATCAACGATCTTCTGGTATTCCTCAGGCGTCAGTGAACTCTTCGCGCAGGGGATCAGGACAGGGATCTTGTTGCCCATTACAGAGCCGGTTATGCATTTGAAATTGTCGCTTATGACAAGCAAAACAGTCTCATAGTTTTTCTGTGTCTTAACGCTCGCAGGGACAACGCCGCGCATATATCCGCTTGTTTCCCTGTCGCCGCCGACGATGGCAAGCATGAGACCGTACTTATCGTCGATCTCAAGAAGCTTCTTGTATTCTTCGATATTTTCCTTGTAGTGTTCGTGAGATAAAAGATCCTGGATAAGACCGTTCTCAATGATCGGCACGATGCTCTCGAGTTTTTCCTTGACCTCGAGTTCTCTTGATCTCTGCTCGCGAACACGGTCGACTTCCGTCATTGCTTTTTTCAGGACCGCAACGATCTGTGACTTGTCGAAAGGCTTGTTGATGTAATCGATAACGCCAAGATTTAGTGCCTGCTTTGCATAGTCGAATTTGTCGTATGCGGAGATGACAACAAACACGATATTGGGGTTCGTCGTCCTTATCTCCTTCATGGCATCGATGCCGTTGATGCCGGGCATCCTGATATCCATGAATGCGATGTCAGGGCGCACCTCGTCGGCGAGCTCTATAACGCGTCTTCCGGTCTTTGCTTCGAATGTCTCGAACTGTCCCGGAAACTCTTTATCGACTATGAACTTGAGCGATTCGCGGACGATTCCCTCGTCGTCAGCGAGCATGAGCTTATACATTTCCATCCTCCAACGGTATCTTTATCGTTACGTGTGTTCCTTCATTCTTTTTACTCTTGATCTCGAAAACTTCCCTGTTATTGTAATGCAGATCAAGTCTCTCCATAACGTTCGTTATGCCTACGCCTCTCGTCTCGGAGGGCTTCTTCTCGTTGCTCATTATCTTCTCGATAATGTCTTCATCAGTTCCGATTCCGTTGTCACTTACCCTGATGCAGCAGTTGTCACCTTCGCGGTAAACAGAAAGTGTGATCTTGCCTTCGCCGGGCTCAAGATCTTTAATGCCATACTTGATCGAGTTTTCGACCAGGGGCTGAATTATCATGGAAGGGACCATTACGTTAAGAAGACTCTCATCTATATCTTTCTCGAAAAGCATTTCTCCTGCAAATCTTACGTTGAGGATATACATATATGAATCAACGAGTTCGATCTCTTCAGAGAGCTTAACCGTCTCACTGTTTTTCTTAACGTTGTATCTGAAGAAATCAGCCATGTTCCTGATATATTCGACAGTCCTGTCTGCGCCTTCCATCATGGCAAGCTGAGCGCCCGCATTGAGTGTGTTGAAAAGGAAGTGCGGGTTGATCTGCGACTGAAGATATTTAAGCTGCGCATCCTTAAGGTGCGTCTCCATCAGGAGGTTCTTCTCCTTCATCTCACTCTGCGTTATGAGCTGTGTCCTGATACGCGCGATATAATCCTTGATGCTCGCGAGCATCTCGTTGAACGCCCTCGTCACCTTACCTACTTCATCATCGGAAATGACTTCAAGAGGCTCAACGTTTTCGGGGCTTCCCTGGGATATCTCATCGGCCTTTGCAGAGAGCCTTGTAAGAGGTCTGGTGATCGTGTTCGTGAGGATGATGATAAGCAAAATGTTCATGACCGATGCCACCGCAAAGATGAGCATGCTCATGATCTCCGTATATCTCAGTGAATTAACGAGTGCATTGTAGTTATTCGAGTTCGTTCTGAACTGTTCGTTGTTGACCGAGTAGATATAAGTGTTGAGATAGTCTTTTATCCTGGTGCATTCATTGTACTTGGTCGTGTATTCGTCGATGTTTCTGCCTCGCTTTGCCTGGATAGCTTCATCGGCGGTGGCAAGATATGTCTCGAGCATGTTTCTGATGTCGCGCTCCGAAAGCTTAACACTGTTGTCGGTGACAGTGTCGTTAAGGTCTTTCATGAGCATGTTCATGCTCTGTGTGGATGCGTAGTAAAGCTCGAGATCATCCGTACCTTTTGTCTCAAGATAACCGGTGAGACCTGCGTGGATCTGGTTCAGGTTATCGGACAATTCGTTAAGACTGATGTTGCTCGAGAATACCTGATTGATCTTGTCGAGCGCGAGGTTGAGGTTTACGTAGATAAAGATGTTGACGCCCATCGCAATGATCGACGTCGCAAGGAATACCGCAACGAGCTTACGGGAGATCTTCATGTTGGCAAAGAAATTAGCCTTCATCCTTATCCTCCGGTTCGTAATCAGCTACGTTGTCGCGGTTGATCATGATGTAATTTGCCGGGTTGTACTCACTTACGAATCCCGTGTTGTTATATTCGTTGAGTGCATTTACGCACTGTCTTGCAACCGTCTTGGTCTCGATGGTAAATGTCGCATAAACAGATCCCCTGTCGATCGCTTTCAGGATCGTGTCAGAGCTGTAATAACCAAGGATCGTCGTCTTACCTACAAGGTTCTTCTCGACGACACACTGGATGGCACTTTCAGTTGTACGGTCGTTCAGGCAAATGATGACATCCGGCATCTTATCGATACCGTCAATGATGTTCATGATGCTCTCTTCTGAAGTAAACGGAGATGATGTATCTACGATAGCGGATGTGAAAGAGACAGACCTTCCGACGACAGCCTGCTGAATTGCAGCGTGGATGATGTCATCGGCGTTGCCGTCATCTCTGTCGAGAAGGATAAGAGCCGTAAGAGGATATTTCTTCTGTTCCTCACCGATCGCTGCGAGCTGGTCGCCGTATTCGGAACCGAGACTGTAGTTGTTGAGACCTACGAAACTCTTTCTTGAAGATGTCTGGCAGTCGGTCAAAACGGTAACGACGGGAATGCCGTTTGCAGTTGCTTTATCTACCAGCCTTGCAGTCTCTTCAGAGTCATCACCCTCAAGGATGATTCCGTCAACTTTGGAGCTTATCGCAATATTCATTCTGTCTGCTTTGGAATAAGACGTCGAAAGATTCTGACCCGTCATCTCGACATAGCAGTCGTGCTCAACGGCATACTCGGAGATCTCTTTATAGATCCTGTTAGACAGCTGGCTGTCAGGGTCATCGGCTATGTAAGCGTATAGTCTGGGATACTCGTTAAATACTTCCTCACGGACTTCGCCGAGCTTTCTGATCATCTCTCTGTAGTAGAACAATCCGGCCACTGTCGCTAAAAAAAGAACGAGCACAACGCCCGCCAGGATGGTGACCACTACTTTGTTCCTTGAAACCTTCATAGCGATAATTATACTCTATACAAATCTTATTTTCCTGTAGAAGTAATAAGAAGCCCTGCGAAACCGGGCGGGCTTCACAGGGCTTATTTGAAAGGAGATAGAAAAATGGGCTGCGAAGATTATTCTTCGCCTTTATCAAGTTCGTCAAACATCTGCTTAACCGAAGGGGCATTCTTGGTAAGCTTTTTAATACTCAGATCCTCGGCCTTGTTGTTGGCAAGACGCAGATTATTCTCGGAAGAAAGGAGTGCCTTTTTGACCTTCTCGAGATGATCTATGGTTTTGTCGATCTCATCAATCGCAGTCTGGAATTTCTCTGAAGCGAGCCTGTAATTCTTGCCAAATGCATCTTTAAATTCCTGCATATTGCTCTCGAAATTCACCAGATCAAGCTGCTGGTTTCTGACAACCTGGAGTTCCCTCTGGTACTGCAGTGAATTGAGCGCAGCATTTCTGAGGAGAGTGATCATCGGAATGAAAAACTGCGGTCTGATCACGTACATTTTGGGGTACTTATAAGAGACATCAACGATGCCGTTATTGTAATAATCGTTATCACTCTCAAGAAGTGAGACCAGAACGGCATATTCGCAATGCTTCTCGTTTCTGTCCTTGTCGAGTTCCTTGAAGAAATCCTCGTTCTTGTGCTTGGATGAAGTTGTGTCCATCTCGTTCTTCATCTCGAACATGATGGAGATAAACTCAACACCATCCGCATCTGATTCTCTGAAGATAAAGTCACCCTTACTTCCGGATTCGCTGACCTGATTGTCCTTCTCGAAATAAGCATTCGGGAAAGCTGTCATACGAAGACTGTTGAACTGGTTCTGGCAGTGCTGCTCAAGACTCTCGCCGACCATCTTGGTGGACTGGCGAGCCTTAAGATCTTTGTAGTAATCGATCTGGTCGTCCTTGAGCTTAAGCTGGTTTTTATAGTTCTCTTCGAGATTCTTCTCCTTAAGGGCGTTCTCTGTTTTCTGGTTGTCGATCTGACTCTTAAGCTTTATGATCTCAGCATCTTTTTCAGCAAGGATCTTATCCTTGTTGCTGACTGCTTCCGTGATGGCAAGCTTCTGCTGTGAATCGTTCATCTCAAGCTTGTTCTTGAGCGCCTGGATCTCCATGTCCTTTTCGGCAAGGATCTTATCTTTATTGGTCAGAGCGGCATTATATGTTTTCTCCTGCTCCATCTGTGCCATTTTGATGTCACTCTTGTTCTTCTCTTCCAATTCCCTGGCGCGCTTATGGAGTTCATCTTCAAAAGCTTCATTTCTTACCTGACTGAGCAGCTCGGCATAACCCGACTCGTCAACCTGAAATATCTCGCCGCACTTGGGGCATTTGATCTCATGCATACTGATAATCCTCCCTTTAAAACTCTTATGAGCACATTATATTTCATCTGCGACCATTTTTGGCGGACATTAAACGGACTTTTGCCCCGATATGCGGCCGGTTTTTTCGCCAGTTTTTCGCAAAACAAAACGCCCGCATCACTGCAGGCGCCTCGTTATTATTTTTAACCTTCCACGGTTTATCTTGCTGATCAGAGCAGTCTTCCGCTCTTTTTCGTCTTATCCATCATAGCTGCGATTCTGAAAGGTGCGATCGGGTGACCTGCAGTAATGTTTAAGACAAAACGTGCGAATCTCTCGATGAAATTGTGATCTTTATTAACGTTTGCAAGATAATCATCCATATCGGCATATTTATAAAGATGTCTGCCGACTGCAATGAGCATCATGCATTCTTCCTTTTGCTTTCCGTTCATGAGCGCCTGGGCTACACGGTCAGCCGAATACTCTTTTGCACGCTCGTAAAGAGGTAAAAGGAAGGACTGACCGAAGACGGGAATGAAACCGACAAACTGGGTCCACATCTTGTAAAACATGTTTACGTGATGGAAATAAACGTGGCCGAATTCGTGAGCCATAACGAAAGCAACTGTTTCAATGTCTTTGTTTTCCATGTATGCGAGGTCAAGGATCTCCGCATTGATCTGAATGTAATATTTTCCGGGAACCCAGCATGCAAAAGCATTAATTGAACCTGTCTGCGTAACATAGACTTCAGGCTCTTTTTTCAGGCCGAGATTCTTCGTGAATTCTTTAACATAAGCATATAATTCAGGGAAGTTCTTCTCAGAAACTCTGATACTGTAACCCATTTCCTTGGCATATAACTTATAGTAGCCGACCAAAAGGGTAATAACGAAATAAGCAAGGCATCCTATACCGCCGATCAGACTTATGAAGCCGATACATACCAGGAGCACCTGATTAAATTCCGGGCTTGCATCAGTGATGTTATTTGTTGCCAGAACATCCTTGATACTGTCTAATGCGCCGCTGTCCCGGAACATAAATATCCACAAAACAATTATTGTGATAAAGCTCAAAATAATAGTGATGGCATATAAAGGCAGCTCTGCCTTATGGCGCGTCGACTTGATCTCGCTTCTTACTTCTTCCGGGGTGCGTCCTGTTGATTCGCTCATAAATAATCCTCCTCATGTGTCTGTTCAGTGACTGACCACATAGTAGTCAAGAACAGACGGCATAAGCAGGATTTGTGGTGAATTGCAGTTCACACGTGGTGAAATGAAGTTTTATGGCAGATAAGCTGCGGGAATTATCTGCGCAGCTTATCGAACTTTTCGAGCACTTCGAGCATATCGGGCTCAATCCTCTTTTTGCATTCTTCTTTGAGAGAATCAGAAACACCATAGAATGCTTCGGCTATCGAACCTGCAATGCATGTAAGGGTATCGCAGTCGCCGCCTAAAGAGACCGCCGTGCGGATGACATCTTCAAAATCATTGCCTTCAAGGAACGCCGTTACCGCTTCGGGAACAGTCTCCTGGCAGGACTCGACGTGGTAATATCCGGGCCTTATCTCATCTATTGTTCTTGAAAGGTCATATCCGAAATTGCTTACGACATAGTCTTTTATCTCATCTTTGGATGAGCCTGTCCTTGCCATGAATATCGCTGCTGCAATTGCCTGTGCACCCTTGATTCCTTCCGGGTGATTGTGCGTTACTTCAGAAGAAAGCTTTGCGGCGTGAAGAGTCTCTTCGAGCGTGTCGTAAAGCCAGCCGCAGGAGGACACACGCATCGCAGAACCGTTGCCAAAACTGTTATAAGGACCTGTAATGCCGCTGCTGAGCCATACTCCGAAATTGCCGCCGTAACCTGCATCTGGATACTTCTTGCCCCAGAGTTTCATTGAATAAATAAGTGCGTCTTTAATATCGTCATCGCTCTGGCCCAGGGTGTTAATAAGGGCATCTGCAACCGCAATCGTCATGACCGAATCGTCAGTAAATTCTGCATCCTTCTCGAAAAAGGTGAAGTCCTTTGTTTTATCGCCCCGGTCAAATTCATAAGGTGAACCGATAATGTCTCCAAGTATTGCTCCGTACATGTGATACCTCCTTACTGCTTATGTCTTCTCTTATAATCTGCGCGGATGTCATCCAACATCTCTTCGCTGTCGAATGCCGCTTCCATTGCCTTTGCGGAACCTGCCGCTCTTGCGCAGGATACCATCTTGCCCATTACCTGATAGTTAAGCGCCGTGCCTGCGCTGTCGCACTCATATGTAACAGCTCTGCTCTTATCCACGCCGAACCTGTCTGCAACACTTACGGCGTCGATGTTTGCGCCCAGGAAGATGAATTCCCAGTTGTGCTTTTTCTTCTGCTTCTCGACCATCTTCTTGACCTTGTCATAAGAATACTGTCTGCTGGAATTCTCCATACCGTCGGTAGTAATGATAAACAAGGTCTTTTCCGGAACATCCTCTTCTCTTGCATATTTATGGATGTTTCCGATGTGATGGATAGCGCCGCCGATCGCGTCAAGAAGCGCTGTCGAACCTCTTACATAGTATTCTTTTTCCGTAATGGGTTCCACCTTATCAAGGGGGATCCTGTCGTGGAGAACTTCGGTCTGTCCGTCGAAAAGAACCGTCGAAATAAGTGCCTCGCCTTTTTCTGTTTTCTGCTTGTCTATCATGGAGTTGTAGCCTCCGATAGTATCGCCTTCAAGTCCTCTCATTGAACCGCTTCTGTCCAAGATAAATACGATCTCTGTCAATCCCTTTTTCATTTCCTTTTCCTCACTTTCTGCTGCGATTCGCAGCTGTTTGATCGTGAGTTCAGTATAGGATCTTTTGAGGGGTCAGTGGTCGCTTCGCAGGCGACATTTTCGGGATGGGTTAATCAGATGACTACTTCAGCCCTGAAAAGGAATCCGAAGGGCTTTTCTTCGCAGGATACGGACAGTTCACCGCCGCAGTTTTCGGCTGCGTTTCTGATGTTGGTTATTCCGAAGCCGTGGTTCTTCTTATCCGATTTGCTGGTAACTATCTTACCGTCCTTGATCTTGGGATGCTCAACACAGGGGTTGGTAACCGAGATCATGAAGAAATTGTCTGTATGCTTGAACTGAAGATCTATCACTTTGTCTTCGGGAGACAGATCTTTGAGTCCCGGATTGGATGCAGCCTCAATAGCGTTGTCCAAAAGGTTTCCGAGCATCTTACACATGTTTACGGGAGATATCTCGACGCCTGTTATCGTGCCGTCGACTTCGATCTTCAGGCCGCAGGATTCGGCGCGTTTCTTTTTCTCTGCGATTATCGCATCGGCAATTACATCACCGGTGTGGCTGCTTACGTTTGTACCCTCAAGACCGCCGCTCATCTCATCGAGATATTCCTGCATCTTGTCGTATTCTTTATTTGCGAGAAGGAGCATTAAGACCTGAACGTTATTTCTCATGTCATGACGCATGGCGCGTATCTCGGAATCTGCTTTTGCGGATGCTTCGAAATACTTGGTCTGTGAATCCATCAGTTCTTCGTTGATCTTGTTCAGCTGCTTAAGTCCGTCACGTTCCTTGCTCGTAGAACGCAGGAAAAAGAACAATCCCAACGTAACAAGGATCAGCATGAGAAGGAGCGGTCTTGCTATATCGGTACCGACAACGAGCGGGCTGTAAAATTCGTCTGCGATGAGGGAATTCGTAAGGAGCATGAATACGGTAACGACACCCAGCACGGGAAGAGACAACGGTGTGTTGTCATGTTTCCGCCTGATCCTCGCGATCATGAACAGGAACAGGAACACTAATGCCATTGTTGTTAATTCAAGTATCAGAGAAGCAATTTTCTGGTTGGATTCATTCTCCCAGTTAAACAGGTCTATCAGACGGATCTCCACATCCTCAAAGATATGAATGAGCGAGCCGATTATCTCATTGGTCAGAAAGAGAGCGAGAAGCCTCTTCCAGAACTTGCCGCGGAGCATGAACAGTAACACGACAAAATGGGCAAATGTAAGGATCAATCTTGCGATGACTTCTCCGTCAAATACATATACATCAACCTCAAACAGCGAGGGAAATAAGATATATCCTAAGTCTCCTGCTATGCCGGTTACCACAGCCATCGCCAAAGAGACAATATATGCTGTCTTTTTGTTCCTGAATTCGTATTTGAATACACCGTTGACCGCATAGGTGAGGGACATGATGACAGTGAACGGGAATAACGGCAGAGTCAAAAGAGTAATTATGTTACTCATCTGCCCGTTCTCCTTACGTACTCGAAGAGCATCTTCTTTACGTCTGCCGCACTGCCTCTTGCAACGGGCAGAACATCTCCGTTATCCATTACGACATCTGCAGTTCCGAGCTTTTTAACGTGGGCAAGATTCACATAGTAGGATCTGTGGCACTTGCAGAAATCCGTGCTGATTCCGTCAACCATTTCGAGCGATTGTGCAAACTTCATGCGCATCTCAACAGTGTCTTTCTTAAAAATGAAACGCACGGAATTATTTGACGCTTCAATATATATGAGATCGTTTATTCCATAGACGATATCTTCACCGTCTTTTTTGAGGATGATCTTCTCTTCGACTTTGAGTTTCTTTTCGAGCTCGTTCAGAGTCTCCAGGAGCTTGTCCTTCTTGACGGGCTTGCTCAAAAATCTGAAGGCATCGACTTCATAGCCTTCCATGGCCATCTCAGTATGACTCGTAAGAAAGATTATCGGGATGTCTTTTGAATACTTGCGGATGACTTTGGCAGTGGACATACCGTCAAGTTCCTTCATCTCGATGTCAAGGAAAACCGCATCAAATCCAAAGCCTTCCTCGAAGCTCTTCACGATCTCACTGCCGTCGGAATATAGATAGCAGCTCACATTTTCCGCACCATAAACCACGTTTATCAGTTCAGCAATGTGATTTCTGTATACGCTCTCATCGTCGACTATCGCAAGCCTCATGGGATCCTCCGGCTGGGTATTGAAAGGAACTGCCTGTAGTACAGGTTCTTTTATTTTAATATAAAACACACCTAAACAATAGTAATTTGCTTATTAAAGATTTTTTGGCCGCCGGGCGATCTTAAGAGCGTTGATCTGCAATTTACCACTAATAATCTGCAATTCACCACAAAAACCGCAGCTGCCTTATCGCAGGTGATACTATCCGCTTATCAAACCGAGATGGATAAAAAGCGAGGAAAAACACTATGAAGACCAACTATTCAAAGATCTGCACAAGAAAAAACACTGCAATGCTGCTTGTTGGATTCCTTACACCGGTAGTCCTGTTCACAAGCCTTACAGTTTCAATGTTTAACTCCGGCGATTCCAAGGACGCAGAGAAAACAACACAGAAATACGCTGTTGAGAAAGTTTATCTTACAGATGAACTCAGTGCAGCTCCAAAAGCCTACTTTTATGACAAGGACGGAAACGGAGAGGACGAATCAGTCACGATCCATCCCGATGCGGATAACATCTGCTTAAAGGGAGCTCTTCTTCCGAATTTGAACCGCTTCTGATCGTTACGCACCAAGTTGCGGCTGGTCGTGATCGAAAAGAGCACCGTTGATGAGCATCAGATCGTATACACCGTGTTCGATCGAATACTCGATGATTAGATCGAATTTGCTCGACGGCGAAAAGGCATATCCTGCACGCATCAGGAAATCCTTTGTCTCATCGAGATTAAGCCGCAATGCCAGCGCAAAAGCTACCGCTGTATTCTTTTTAGGCTGATAGTTTTTGTTGGTCCTGATCTTTGAAAATAGCTTTCTGTCAACATTGGCACGCTTATATACTTCGGTGTCCGAATAACCTCTTTCGGTAATAAGCCTCAACAGGCTCTCCTGCCAGGTCTCGCTTACGTTTTTGACAACGTCCTCAAGCGATCTCGGCGCAACACTTGCACAAGCAGCACCCGCAGCAGCAACCGGCGGAATGGCGCTATCCATCCTCATGGCATTACTGCCGCTACCAAATAATCCTCTGCGTTCATTCCTGTTACGTTCTCTGCGGGCTGCTTTTCTTTCTATTGGCTCTTCGGCACATTCATCCGCAACGTGAGCCTCAAGACCTGCCCTTAAGTTTACAGGGCTGTATTCTTCCGCGGTCTTTTCACCGACGTAATTCTCATCGATGAACTGGTCGACACCCGCAAATATCTTGTCTGATAACGCAAACGATTCGCTGTCGAAAACAACGAGCGTTATCTCCATTTCATTTTCTGCCAGAAAACCGCTGAAAACTGACGTTGCGATAAGCAGCGCATCAGCTTTGGGAAAGCCGTATGTGCCTGTAGCAAGGAGCGGAAAAGCTATGCTCTCAAGCTCTAATTCCTTAGCTTTATCGAGGCAGTTCTGGTAGCACTTTCTGACGATTTCCTTTTCACCATAATTACCGCCCTGCCAGATGGGTCCGACAGTATGGAAAATGTATTTCGCATCAAGGGCAAATGCAGGCGTAACAGCCACATCGCCTTCAGCGATCCTGCCTATCTTTTTACGCACTTCAAGAAGCTTTTCGGCACCGGCGGCAGTATAAACCGCACTGTCGGTTCCTGCCGAATATACCGGCTCGGGATTGGCAGTGTTGACGATCGCATCAGCTTTTATTCTCGTAATGTCATTTCGGACTATCTTAAAGGACATATCGGCACCTCGTATGCCTAATATTATATCCCCGCGTATAAATGTGACAAAGGTGTTAGTTTTCCGTAAGCAGATTCAATGGAGAGAACCCCCTTGTTTTTCCTATAATTTGGCCATCTTACAAATTTGCCTGAATCTTAAGGAAATCTTAAGGTTTTTGCCACAACTATTTAAAAGCATGTGTGCAATAATTGATGCCGGGAGATAACGACTATGGAAACAATCAGGATCATCAATTTCATCATCACGGCCATCTTTGCCGTATGTTACTCATATCAGTTCATTTACGTACCGGTTTCACTCTGGATGCAGCACCGCGACAGAAAAGCCAAAAAATCATCAGGAAATTCTGACAAAGATCTTTGCGAAAGAAACCTCAAGAATTATGCTGTTCTCATTTGCGCAAGAAACGAAGAGAACGTAATCGGCGAACTTATCGACAGCATCGCAAACCAGACTTATAAGGGTGATATCACCACATTCGTAATGGCCGACAACTGCACCGACAACACATACGGTGTTGCTATTGAACACGGCGCAGTTGCATATACCAGAAGATCACAGGACAAGATCGGCAAGGGCTATGCTATGGAAGCTCTTCTCGGCGAGATAAAGAAGGATTTCCCTTCAGGCTTCGACGGATATTTCGTTTTCGATGCCGACAACATCCTTGCACCTGATTACATTGAAGAAATGCACAAGTGCCATCTCGAAGGCAACGAAGCTATCACTTCTTACCGCAACACCAAAAACTACGGCGACAACTGGGTAAGTTCAGGCTACGGCCTCTGGTTCTTGAGAGAATCAATGTATCTCAATTACGCACGCTGCAAACTGGGTTCTTCCGCGGCTATTTCAGGAACGGGATTCTTCTTCTCAAACGAAGTTCTTAATGATATCGGCGGATGGCCTTTCCATCTTCTTACCGAAGATATCGAATTCACGATCAACCGCGTCTGCAAAGGCCGCAAGATCGCATTCTGCAGAAGCGCAGTATTCTACGACGAACAGCCTACATCAGTAAGACAGTCTTTCAGACAGCGTATGCGCTGGGCAAGAGGATATTTCCAGGTTTTCCAGCACTACGGCAAGGATCTCACATATGAGACATTCCACGGCAATTTCGCAGCGTTCGACATGGCAATGAACATCATGCCCGCATTCCTTCTTACCGCGATCTCCATCACATGCAATCTTGCATACGGCATCATCGGCGCGGTAACGGGCGGCGACATCACTATCGCGCTCTGGTCAATGTGTGAGACGATCTTCAACGCATGCGCTTTGCTCACAGTACTCGGCGGCATCACGCTCATAACGGAGTGGAAGAACATCCATGCGGGAACGGCAAGAAAGATCTTCTCGGTATTCTCATTCCCGCTCTTCATGCTCACATATATTCCGGTAGCATTTACGGCAATCTTCGTAAATCCGGGCTGGAAGCCGATCAAGCACAAAGCAACAACGTCCGCACTGATGACAGACATCTGCGGAACGGAAACAAAACAGAAAATCTCCTAATCAGTCAATCGAATATAGAACGGGGGCGCCTTCCTTACCAGGTGCCCCCGTATTCGTTTTGTCTTATTCTCGTGATGCCGTACCGCATCCGCCCTTCTTCATGCACTCGGCACAGTTTCCGCAGCAAGAGCTTGTCTTTTTGCGCCTGAGAGCAAGTATTACCGCTCCCGTCAAAACCGCAGCTATAACGGCTATAAGAATGAAATCAACAGGTCTCATGCAAAACCTCCCGTGCATGCCAGCATGATTATCCTGAACAGGAAACTTACGATCCACGCAAGAATGCACTGCCATGCAACAACTGCGACGGACCACTTCCAGCCGAGCTCACGCTTTACCGATGCGATAGCAGCAACGCAGGGTGTGTAAAGAAGGCTGAAGATAAGGAGCGTGCCTGCTTCAACAGTACCGAGTACTGCATTGATTCCGCCTTCTGCACCGAAGAGAACTTCGAGTACGGATACAACGCTTTCCTTTGCCATGAAGCCGCTGATAAGAGATGTCGTGATACGCCAGTCTCCAAGTCCCAGAGGCTGCATGATGGGTGCGATGAATCCTGAGATCAAGGCCATGATGGAATCAGAAGAATCAGATACGAGATTGAATCTTGTATCAAAGCTCTGCAATGCCCAAACAACTACCGTTGCGATGAGGATTACCGAGAAAGCTTTCTGCAGGAAGTCCTTTGCCTTCTCCCACATGAGCTGTGCCGTGCTTCTTAACGAAGGAAGTCTGTAGTTCGGGAGCTCCATAACGAAAGGCGCTGCCTCACCCTTGAAGAGAACCTTCTTATAAAGGAATGCGATAAGTATTCCGATGATGATGCTGAGCAAATAAAGTCCGATCATTATGAGTCCGCCCTTGCCCGGGAAGAATGAGCTTACGAAGAAAGCGTAGATTGGAAGCTTTGCCGTGCAGCTCATGAAAGGCGTGAGGATTATGGTCATCTTACGGTCTCTGTCAGAAGGAAGGGTTCTTGTCGACATGACTGCAGGAACCGTGCATCCGAAGCCGATAAGAAGCGGCACGATGGATCTTCCGGAAAGACCGATCTTTCTTAAGAGCTTATCCATAAAGAATGCGATTCTCGCAATATATCCGCTGTCTTCCAAAAGCGACAGGAAGAAGAACATTACAACAACGATCGGCAGGAAGCTCAATACGCTTCCGACACCCTCGAAAATACCGTCGATAATAAGGCTGTGGATTACATCGTTAACATTGGCTTTTGTAAGGGCCTGCTCCGTTAACTGTGTAAGGAAATCTATACCCTGTTCGAGCAGCCACTGAAGTGCTGCGCCGATAACATTGAACGTAAGGAAGAATACCAGGCCCATGATCAGAATAAAGATCGGGATAGCAGTAAACTTGCCCGTCAAAATCCTGTCGACCTTCTCACTTCTCTCGCGCTCCCTGTTCAGGACAGGCTTAGTAACGCAGCTTCCAACGAGCTGCATGATGTATGTAAATCTCATGTCTGCAACAGCTGCAGCGGGATCAAGTCCGGACTTCTTCTCGACTTTGACTCTGATGTGCTCAAGAAGATCTCTCTCGTTCTCATCGAGATCTAACTGCTTCAGGATGAGCTCATCGCCTTCAAGCGCTTTGCATGCCGCAAATCTGAGCGGAAGTCCCGTGCTCTTTGCCTTCTCTTCTATGAGATGTTCAACTGCGTGGATAGAGCTGTGAATGGGGCTCTCAGGTGCGCAGAAATCCTGCTCCAACGGCTTCTCGCAATACTTCGCAATATGAAGAGCGTGTGAGATAAGCTCGTCGATACCCTGGTTCTTTGCCGCGCTGATCGGAACGACCGGCACGCCGAGGATCTGCTCCATGAGGTTGATGTCTACGGAACCGCCGTTTCCCGTGAGCTCGTCCATCATGTTGAGGGCAACAACGACCGGGCGGTCTGTCTCAAGAAGCTGCATTGTAAGATACAGGTTTCTCTCGATGTTCGTTGAGTCAACGATGTTGATTATCGCATCAGGCTTATTGTCGAGAACGAAATCTCGCGACACGATCTCCTCCTTTGAATAAGGAGACATCGAATAAATGCCCGGAAGGTCCGTAATAACCGTTTTCGGATTGCCTATGATCGCACCGTCTTTACGGTCTACCGTAACACCCGGGAAATTACCTACGTGCTGGTTGGAACCTGTCAGTCTGTTAAAAAGCGTAGTCTTTCCGCTGTTCTGGTTTCCGACCAGTGCGAAAGAAAGCACATGGTCATCCGGAAGCGGATTTTCTGTTTTCTTATCGTGGTGGACACCGGGCTCACCGAGATTCGGGTGCGCAACATTTGTCTTGTCCCTGCGCTTTTCTTTAGCCGTATCCTCAGCCTTGTTAACTGTCTCTGTGATCTCGATCTTAGCGGCATCGTCAAGTCTTAAAGACAATTCGTAACCGTGGATCCTGACCTCTACAGGGTCGCCCATCGGTGCGAACTTAACGATCGTGATCTCTGCTCCGGGAATGATTCCCATATCGAGAAAATGCTGTCTCAGCGCACCTTCGCCTCCGACAGCTTCAACTCTGCAACTCTGCCCTGCCTTGAGTTCTCTTAATGTCATAATGTGCTCCCGTCCATCGCTAATGCCTGCTCAAGTCCTGACATCGGGCCCAGTCCGGCACGGCATTAACGCCTTCTAATCTATTTTCGACCTTATTATAGACGGGTGCTTCTGTTAGTGATATTGACAGTTAGCACAAACTAACTTTATTGATTTTCCTGCTGTTTTTATGCTGTTAGCACAAACTAACTTTTCGGGTCAGCGTCGAACTGAGCCTTATCTGTATAAAAACGGCGGCGCGATTGCGATTGTCAGTTTCATATTTAATAGTCTTGTTGTAGCATATTGTGTATCAGTTAAAGAGAGGTATCACCATGGACAAGAAAACTATTGTTACAGGCGCCAATCCTTATATGCCGCTTTGGGAGCATGTTCCGGACGGAGAGCCCAGAGTGTTTACATATAACGGCGAGACACGCATTTATCTTTACGGATCCCACGATACGAAGAAGACCGATTACTGCGGTCCTGACTACGTAGTATGGTCAGCACCTGTAAATGACCTTACCAACTGGACATGCCACGGCATCTGCTATACGGCATCTGACGGAGGCGACCTTTATGCGCCTGACGTTGTTCAGAAGGGTGATACATTCTATATGTATGCTGCGGAGAACAGAGGTTCTTCTATTATGCTCGTTACTTCCAAGACACCCTGGGGTCCTTTTACGAATCCCGTTAAGACAGAGCTCGGTTTCGATCCCGGCATCATGGTTGATGACGACGGCAAGGTCTATGCATTCTGGGGATTCTGCGAGTGCCACGCTGCAGAGCTCAACGATGACATGGCAACGATCAAGAAGGAAACTATCAGAAGCCACATCATCGGTCATTCAAAGCCTTTCTGGATCAAGGAAGACGACGGCCACGTTATTCCCGAAGACGGATTCTTCGAGGCATCCAGCCCCAGAAAAGTTAACGGCAAGTATGTTTTCGTTTACTCAAAGCGTTATGAATATCACAAGCCTGAGCTTGGCGTATTCGGAAGCTGCAACGGTTTCTTAAGCTACAAGTGGAGCGATTCTCCTTTGGGCGATTACAAGGACGGCGGTGATATCAGCTTCAACGGCGGCGAGGTAATCACGGGACCTGACGGCAACGGCATAATGACATACCAGTGGGGCAACAACCACGGTTCACTGATGAAGATCAACGATCAGTGGTATGTCTTCTATCACAGACAGACAGGCTGCAACGAATATGCAAGACAGGCAATGGTAGAACCCGTTGATGTTGCCATCGATAAGAACGGAAAGATCTTCATCGGAAAGATCGAGTATGAGAACGGCGAGCCTGTTAAGTCCGATGTTGTAGACATGACATCACAGGGCTTCTACAAGGACGGTCTTGATGCGTTCTCTATCATATCGGCAGGATTTACATGCCATATGTACGACGGCACCGGAAAGCACAATTATCTTGATAACGCCGAGGGTACAAACAAGGACGTAAGACGCGCTCACATCAACCCTGTTTACGAGGCTAATTCAGCACCTGTTGTTGATATCCAGAGCGGTGCAACGATCGGATTTAAGTATCTGAACTTCGGCAGCGAGGGAGCTTCAAAAGCTACCATCAACGGCGACTTCCCGAAGGGATTTAAGATCAGCATCAGGATCGATTCTTACGACGGAAAAGTCGTAGCAGAGAAGTCTGCTGAAGAAGATTCAAAGGAGATCGTTTTCGAGCTTACAGAAAAGATCACAGGCAAGCATGCCGTATACTTTGAGTTCGTTACGGAAAACGACGAGACAAGATCCGTACTCGACACATTTACATTCGACTAATGGAGAAAAACGGTTAAAGACTTTATCAGCCCTCGGAAACGGGGGCTGTTTCTTTTGCTTTTTCGAAAGCTACAAGGCCGATCTTTGTGGGATGATCCATGAGGATGACGTCCTTGTCTTTTGTGTTATAGCGAAGGAGCATTGCTGAGATCAGGATGTCGCCGGAACCGCCTATTGTCTGAAGAACTGCGATCGCAAGAACCACCCAGCTGCCGACGAAAATGGATACGATTCCGAGCACGATGCCGAGGATCGTCATGGGCATCATGGAGCCTAAGATATAGATCTTCTTTGTGAGCGGTGATTTGCATGTGCAGTACGGCGTGAGGTTCTCTTTCTGGAAACCGAATTCGATGTCCTTTGAACCGTTCTCGGCACCGATGGACCAGAACCAGCCGTGTATCTTCTCGTGGACAACGGACAAAGCAATAGTTGCGACCATTATTATTCCCAGCTTAACGAAGTACATGACAGCACTTTCCTGTATCGATTCATCGACATTAATGAAACCGTTCTTGAGAATGTATCCGCCGACGATCAATGCAACAAAAGGAAGCGTCAGAAGGATGCCGACGAAGTTTGCTTTGAGTACGGAGATGAGAATATCCTTGCGCTTGTAGCCGTTTGCGAGGATATCTTTTTCCTTCTTGTCAAAAAGCTCCTGGCGCTTGATCTCTGCAGGTGTAAGAACATGTCCGTCGCCGTTTGTAACCGGCTTGGTTTTCTTCTTGTCACCTTCGCCGTTTAACTGTTCAAGCATCTCTTTGTTCTTCTCGTTGTCGCTCATTTCGAATCTCCAATAATACTCATATCTGAAAACAACAGGCACGATTGTATCATTAAACTTTGATGTTTGCGAATTTACGCTTAAGGAATGTAATATAATCACGGTATATGAAGAAGTTATTGTCTGCAGTCTTATTCTCTCATAAGCCGTGGTCCTCGGTTCCTGCGGCAGTGCGAAAATGCCTGTTTTTACAGTAGATCATTCCGTTGAAGTAACAGGCAGACAGGGCGTCTGCTGTGAAGGTGATTCATACTGGGTAAGCGGATCAAAGACTCCGGCAAAGTACGACAGCAATTGGAATCTGATTTCACTGAACGAAGACCCTTTTGAAGGTTACGACCACGAGATATCCGAAGTTTTCATCTATAAAGCAACATAAAAACGGACACCGTGTAAGGTGTCCGCTTGGCTTTGTTTGTGTTTAAAAATCAGGCTGCAGTTGTCTCGGAAGTTTCAGTAGTTTCTGTCGCTTCTGTTTCTTCAGCAGTGGTCTCGCCCGTTACAGCAGGTTCTGTTGCTGAAGTACTTCTTTCTGCAACTTCATCTGCGTTAAGGCATGTGCATCTCGAATCAGAATCAGTAGGAATGTGGATGTCTCCCCTGTCGCGTCTGTCACGGAGGATCTCGATAATTGCCTGGTTATCGATCGGAGAATCAAGCTCGGAATTAACAGGTTCCTTGTCTTCGAAAACGCTTCCCGGCAGATATGCGCAGTTGCTTGAGATAACGATCCTGTACTTTGCTTCAGTGCCGTTGATATCGACCTTGGTTCCGCTGCTGAGAGTGATGCTTACGATCTCGATATCGGGATCTTCAATGGTACCGTTGTTGTTGTACTCAAAAGTAAGACCTGATACCTGATCTCCGTATTCAGGATTCGTAAAGCCGTCAACGAGAAGCTGTGCAAGTTCCTCACCTGAAAGATCGTAGATCAGCCAGTAATTGTTGTAAGGATTGAGTGCATAGATGTCGCCTACTGAGATCTCGTGAATGCCGCCCTCTGCAACTACAAAGTCTGCACAGACACCGCTGTTGTTACAGAATGCCGCAACAGCCTCGTAATGCTTACCGTATGAGAGCATCAGGCTTGTGACGAAGTTGCCGCCTGTTGTGGCTCTGTCATCGACATAGCCTTCTCTCTCGACATCGGTATCAATATAACCGAGAGCTTCGTTCATGGGTTCCTTGATGACTTCCCACGCGTCGTGTGAGAGCTTGAGAACTTCCGAAGAGAAACTGCCTGCATTTGAAGCATTGTCGTAAAGACGCTCGGGATTGTCAATGATGGATGTGTATTCCGGTTTCTCGATCGTGACGTTGCCGTCCTTATCGATAACGATCGTTGCACCTGCATAGCCTGCTGCCTTGCCTGCACTCTCGATATATGTGATGCCGTTGCCTGCAACACCGCAGACGCCTTCATTGGCGCTTGCACCTGCAACGATATCCACATCACCGGAATCAAGTGCTTCTGCAAGTTCAGCGGGATCTGAATGTGTTACGACGATGGTAACGTCAGGCTTCTCGCCCGCATTGATATCCTTGATGCGTGCGGAGAATTCCTCAAGGTCATCATGGATCTCATATTCATCAAAATCAGCAGCCTTGATGCTGTCTGAGAAATCAGGGATATAACCGATCAGAGCGATGCGGTAGCCGGCCTTCTCGACCATGACGTAATCCTTTGTGAAAAGCGTTCTTGAGTGATTGTTTGAATAGCAGATATCCGCACATATTACAGGCACTTCCGGATCGCCTGAATAGTCGCCGAATTCATATGCGGGAACAGTGCAGAAAGTATCTGCGGCAAATTCTGAAATGTCGTTAGCAAATTCATTGTTTCCGAGTGTGACTGCATCGTAACCCATGAAGCCGATCGCAGCTCTTAAAGCCGCACCGTCAGTAAGGAGTGATACGGGTGTTCCGCCGTAGATGTCACCGCCGTCGATAAGGATGACGTCGCCGTGATCTTCAGAACTTCTTGCGTTATCAACGACCTTTGCAATGTATGCGAGTCTGTACTGGAAAGTATCGGGATCTCCGCTTGTAGTATCCATCAGATATCCGTTGATATCAGCCGTCTCGAAAAGCGCGATCCTGGTAGGAACGATTTCCGAAGGTTCAGTCTCAGTAGTTGCAGTTGACGATTCCATTGCAGAGCTTTCCTGTGAAGCGATCTCAGCCTGCAAAGGATCTTTATAGACCGTAACAACGACAAAAACCAGACTTGCTATCAAGAGACCGAGGACCAGTACTGCAAGTACCGCTCCAAGATTTCTGGTTGATTTTGACATATGTTTATACCTCTATACCCATATAATACTTGCGAGAATTTTATAGCATATTATCTTTAAAATACAAAATACCGCAATGGTTCTTCTGCGGTTTATTTGTAAAAACGGATCACCGTTCTCCGACAGTTATCCACTTGCCCGTATCGGGATCTAACATGGTGAATGTCGTTATGCCGACTGAATCAGGATTATCCCTGCTGACCTGAACGCGGTAATAACCGAACTCGCTGTAGACTTTGCCGGTATCAGTCTTAGCATTTTTGTAGTTTACCGATACATGTGAATCGTATACCTCGCCGTCCTTATCCACACCGAGTCCTTCGTTCGGATAACTGATCTTCTTATAAGACACGAGATCACCGTCCAGATGACTGAAAAAGTATTTCCACTCGCTCTTAATATCGTGGGTCTTACTTACTTCAGGCGAAAACAATTCGCACAAACTGTCGATGTCTTCATCCTTAAGATATTCGAAGATCTGCTCGGCTTCAGGCTTTTCGATCACTCTGGGAGTTCTTTTATAGTTGTCGACGACATTATTAACGTAAGAACAGCCGAAAAATGAAAGTGCCGTTACGAGGCACATGAACACGGCAGCAGCCTTTTTGATTCTCACTTTGATCCGATCCCCTTCCCGCGTGTTTTCCTGACACACAGTACCAAGTATATCAATAACAGGGCGGAAGCGAAAATAATTCCTGCGGGATATCCGATCTTTGAAGAGAGCTTAAAACCTTCAGGCGCCATGAGGATATAAGTAAGGCTTACGGCGCTCATGAACGATGCCGGAATGGCAGTTATAAGACTTGCAAAACGGTGCTTGCTGTTAAGCACAAGATAAGCCGTTGCAACCCAGAGAGCGATCATGGCGAGCGTCTGGTTGCTCCACGAAAAATATCTCCAGAGAACATTGAAATCGAGCTGCGTTAAAACGGCACCTGCAGCAAGAAGAGGGATGGTAATAAGGAGACGGTTCTTTATCTTTTTCTGGTCGAGTTTTGTCCATTCGGCAAGGATCAGTCTTGCACTTCTGAATGCCGTGTCGCCTGATGTGACGGGGCATACGACAACGCCGATTATCGCAAGTATTCCGCCTATGTTTCCAAGCATCGTTTTGCTGATCTCGTATACGGCTCCGGACTGTCCGATATCGGATAATGCGCTGCCAAGCATCTGTGTCGTACCGTAGAAAGCAACGCCTGCAGCTGCCCAAACAAGCGCGATCACCGACTCGATGATCATGGCGCCGTAGAAGACTTTTCTGCCTGCTTTTTCAGTCGTGATGCATTTGGACATCATGGGCGACTGAGTAGCGTGGAAACCCGATATCGCACCGCACGCAACTGTTATGAACATGAAGGGCCAGATCGGAAGATTATCGGGATGGAGATCTGCAAGAGTTATCTCCGGAATCGTGTACTGCGGAAGGAATATCATCGCACCCGCAATGCTCACTGCCATGGCGATCAGTATGACGCCGAATACAGGATAGAGCTTGCCGATGACCTTGTCGATCGGAAGCAGAGTTGCTGCGATGTAGTACAACAGGATTACTATTATCCAGAATGTGTTGTTAAGAAAATCAGGCGTGAGTTTTGCAATAAGAGATGCAGGTGAAGTAACGAATACCGTGCCTGTCAAAAGGAGCAAGAGTATCGAGAAGATTCTCATGATGTAAAGCGCCGGTTTGCCGAGATAAATACCTGAGAGCTCTGCTATTGATGCACCCTTGTGGCGTTCTGATATCATGCCGCACATATAGTCGTGAACGGCGCCGCCCAATATCGATCCGAAAACGATCCAGAGGAATACGACAGGGCCGAAACACGCACCCATCAGCGCACCGAAAATGGGGCCCGTTCCTGCAATGTTCAAAAGCTGGATGAGAAGCGCTTTCCATGTCTTCATCGGCATGCAGTCGACACCGTCGTTTATCTCTATTGCAGGCGTGGTTCTGTCATCCGGCCCGAAAACCTTTTCGACCAGTTTGCCATATGTGAAAAATCCTATCAGCAATACGACCAGTGCTATTACAAAAGAGACCACTTCAAATCCTCACAAAAGCAGATTCTTCAATGACCTTATCTTACAACTAAAGAAAAAACGGGATATTGTCTTAGTGTGAATTTTGTTCGACAGTTCTGCGAATGTTACTGTCAGATATTTTCGATCCAGCTCATGTACTTATCGAGCGTTTTGCTCTCCTCGCGAGTGAACATAAAATACCCTGCCGTATACCAAGAATGCGTGTTCTTCTTATCTTCAACTTCATAGATCTCACATGAATTACCGACAGTCTTTGCCTTATCCGCAAAGTCTTCAGCACACTCAAATTCGAGAAGGCCGTCGTGCCTGCTCTGTATCAGAAGCATCGGAATGTGGTTCTTTGTCATGAGCGACCAGGGCTCTGCACTGCTCCTGTCATAGCCCTTCTCGAAAAGCATACCCAGGAGCATTTTAAGCGTCATGGACTGACTCTTTCTGAAGCTGTACGGACCGCCGACACCTATGTATCCGATGACATTTGAAACATCGACTTTATATTCATCCTGGATCTTTTTGCTGTAGCAGAGTATCGATGAAAGATGTGCTCCTGCAGAAGGTCCTGATACGATCACTTTTGAAGTATCAATACCCTTCTCATTCAGAAATTTAATCGTCGCATTATATGCATTGCAGACATCTATTATCTGCGTTGGAAATTTGTTCTTCGGAGACAGACGGTAACCTATGGAAACGAAGCGGTATCCGGCCCTTGCCATGTACTGTCCGACATAATCGAAAAACTTCGGATTGCCCGCATTCCATCCGCCGCCGTGGATCCAGATGACTACCTTGTCGCTCTGCAATTGAGCCGGTTCGTAGTACAGAAAATACTGTTCTTTATCGCTCCCGTAGTCCACGCGTTCAGGTGTAAATTCCTTCTTCGTTTTGAACAGAAGTCTGTAGAAGATCGGGTAATAGCTTAAGTTTTCCCTGATGTAATCGATCATTTTGTTTTTGCCTTTCCGCCCATCATGAGAATGATGGAAGTTGCAAGATTTATAAACATGTCTTCAACCTTAAACTTGCCTTCAAACTCTTCGACTTTGAAACTTTCAGACAGCACGAATCCTGTCTGTATTCCGTGATAGTGAACGATGAAAAACTCGATTATCTGATCTACGCTTACGCTTGGTTTCAGCTTGTTCTTTTTGATGGCCTTCATCATGAATTCACTGATAACAGCGACCGCATAAAGGAAAGGAGTCTGCTCGTCGCTGTCGATGTTTTCGTTTATCTTCATCGCTCTTTCCGGATCTGCCATCGCGAGCATGTCGCAATAGATTGATACCTTTACAAGATCCGTGCCCATTCCCTTCATCTGATCGCCAAGCATCGCGCACAGATCGTAGATGGTGTTTTCCCAATCGTCAGAAGATCTTTTCGAGAGGATCTCATCAAGAGTGTCATTGATACGGTTATCTTCGTTGATCGTTACAACGAGGTCTTTTAACACCTCATCAAGATCTCTGTAGTATCTGTAGATAACGCCGTGCGAGAAGCCCGTCTCAGCGATTATGTCCTTCATCTCGACAGAAGTTATCGGCTTTCTTGTGCACACACGGTAAGCCGCATCGATTATCTCTCTGCGCTTTTTCTCATAGTATTCTTTGCTGACTTTAGGCATGGTTTATCTCCGTTTTGTTAAAATGACGCGGTGTCATTTTAACGCAGCGAAGATTCATTGTCAAACCAACAGGCAAAAAAATACGTACTGAAATCCCGGTAAAGGAAACTCAGTACGTATACTCATATTGGAGGGTTTAAAATTATCAGATCTGTGTCGGTCCCTCACGGTAACGGCCGAAGAGAATGCCGTCATCGATGAACTTGTCCGCATCAGAAACCCACATCGGGAACTTGCCCGTTGCAAGCGCAGTCTGGCCGTTTAACATTCCCGTGTGGAATGACAGATGACGGTACTGGCGAAGAACAAGTTCCATTCTTGTGAAGCGGCAGTTTTCGGGCTTCTCATAGAGCATGTCGTCAGACAGGGAATCAAGGTAATCCAGTGTCTTCTTTTCGATCGAATCAAGATACTCCAAAAGCTGCTCGTCAGACAGTACGACTGATGTCGGATTGTCCGGATTATCCATGCCTTCTTCGTGAAATGAAGGCTCCTCGTAGACGTTGGGGTTGATGAACCATTTGTCTGCGGAATGGAGTGCGTGGTATGCCCAGCGCCAGCAGGGTGCGCCGCAGCAGAGGGCATCTCTGTCGTAGGATTTTATTGATGTCCTGATATTCAGGAAATTGGGCAGTACAGTTTGTTTGATTATCATTACCAAGTCATTCATTTTTCGATACCTCCTAAGAGTAATTATGAACCCGTGAAGTCGTATTTGCGTACGCCGAGCATCCAGAACTTGTAGCTTAAGTAGAAGAACAAAATTCCGAATAAAGGCGAGATCCAGGACAGCAGGGGCACGTTGTCGGGATCAAGGATGACAAGGCTCGGATAGTATGCGATGAAGGCGATCGGGATGATGAAAGTAAATATCACCTTGAAGATTCCTTCAAAGATACTAGACGGATATTTGGCAAAGTCCTTGAAACGGAACATGATTACCATTACGTATCCGGAGCCCTTGATCCAGAAGCATGTTGCGGCAGCAAAGTTCATGAGTGCGATCATGAAGAGCGATGCTGTTAACAGGAACACGATGAGTTTTGCGATTACCAAAGGCGTCACAGGTATTCCTATCTTGATCCATGCATAGACGATGGTTCCGATACCGAATGCAAGCTGGCCTAATCCCTTTACGTCAAACACCTCCGAGATGAAGTAAAAGAACACGTTTACCGGCCTGAAGCAGTACTTGATGAAGTCACCGCTCTGGACCATGAATCTCAGATTCCAGTTGTTGTCGAAGAAACACTGGACCGGTGTCAGCGCGACGAGCGAAAAGCCGTACAGGAACAGCATGTGATGGTAGTCCCAGCCGTTGATCGTCGGGAAGTTGTGGAACAGGATCATGAAAGTCACAAAGCCTGAAAGGTTCGTCATTATCATTCCGAAAGTCGAGATGATAAAGTCGGCACGGTAGCTCATCTTGCTCTTAAGATCCTGAACGAGAATCTTTCTATACATTCCCGCATAAAATTTCAGTCCTCTTTTGCGCATGTCAGCCTCCGTTCACGGTGACTTTCTTCACCGCACAATTCCAGAATAGATTTCCAGCAGCCGTGAGTACGACGAGCCAGATCAGCTGCAGTCCGAAGAGCTGCAGGAGTCCCTGCCATGTATCAGATCCGCTCTTTCCCAAAAGGATCGACAGCGGGATGTCGTATACTGCTCTGAAGGGCAGGAACTGAACGATCATCCTTGCCTTCTCAGGGAAGAAAGCCAGAGGGATCGTCGCACCTGACAACAGGAGTACGATAGTCTCTTTTACGATGTTGATGCCCCATGTCGATTCGGTGAAAAGACAGATTGGCGCAACGAGCATCTCGATGTTGTAGTTGATTATCAGCGCGAAGACCATCGCGATGAGGAACCACAGGATATTAAGTCCGATCTTGATGGCGCCGCGTGTGACTATCATTACCACGATGAATGTGGGGATGAAAGTCAGCACGAACTGGACCACGTGATTGCCCGTGTAGCTCCAGAATGTATACTTCCTGAAGCGCATCGGCTTTAGAAGATCGAGCACTATCTTACCTGACTGTATTGACCTGCTCATGTCCCACACGACAAACATCTCAAGGAAGTTGAATAATGCAGTCGCAAGGATCAGGTAGATCATCGTGTCGTTGAAGGTCATGCCGTTTACGACCTCGGTTCCGGATGAAGCGTAGATAGCTTTCCAGAGATAGTAAACAAGAACGAGATAGATCAGATTTGCAAAGAGCGTGACGAAGATGCCGAGCCTGAAATGCAATGACTCCATTATCCCTGCCCTTGTTATGGCAAATAATCTTTTGGGATTCATTTCGTGCCCCCTTCGTAGATCTTCTTGATGACTTCCTCTGTGGAGATCTCAAGGATCTTAACGTCTTTGATCTTTGTCTCTTTCTGCTTTGCCATGATGACGTCCATGACGTCTGTAGTCTTCTCATCGATCAGCATCTCTTCCCAGGTGTCGTCTGCAAGCTTGAGCTTCAGTGTCCTGTAAGAACCGAAATAGTTCTTGAGATGATCGATGTCGTTGTCGTAGATCTTCGTACCCTTGTCGATGATGACGATCCTCTTGCAGAGAGCGTCAACGTCGCCCATGTCATGGGTAGTAAGGATAACGGTTGTATTCTTTTCCCTGTTTAATCCGAGAATGAGTTCTCTTATCTTTGCCTTCATCGAAACATCAAGTCCGATAGTGGGCTCATCAAGGAATACGATCGCCGGATTATGCAGGAACGCTGCGAGGATATCGCTCAAGGTCCTCTGGCCCAGAGACATCTGTCTTACGGGCTTGTGGAGGATCGGCTCGATGTCGACGAGTGATCTGTAGAGCTCTATCATTTCCTCATAGTCCTTCTGAGGAACCATATAAAGATCTCGCAGGAGCTTGAACGATTCGATCAGCGGCAAAGACCACCAGAGCTGGCTTCGCTGTCCGAAAACTACACCGATGTTCTCGCAGTTTTCGGTTCTGTTCTTATAAGGCACCTTGCCGTTTACGAGTATCTCGCCCGATGACGGCTCAAGAACGCCTGTCATCATCTTGATGGTGGTCGATTTGCCTGCACCGTTGGGGCCCAGATATCCGATGATCTCTCCCTTATTAACAGTAAGAGTTACATCCTTTACTGCGGATACTGTCTTATAGTCTCTCGAAAACAGGTCTCTGATGCTTCCCTTAAGACCTTCATGGCGGTTGAGCACCTTGAAGTCTTTACATACGTTTGTCATTATTACTGCTTCGTTGCTCATGTTAGATTTCCTCTTCCTTTTTTCTTCAATTGCAAGTATATTGTGTGTAGATAGGCAAAAACAGAGCATAATTGCCCGATTTTTATAACTATCTTCCACGCAAATGGAATATTGTTATAGTTTTCGCGATTTTGGAGAAATATTGTTATGAAAAAAGAAGTGATGGGTCTCATTGTAAAGCGTGATGACGGCTCAGAGATAATAAACTACAACGATCCGAACTTTCCTTCGTATATCTACGACGGCTGGATTGCGCCCAAGGTCACATGGGAAGGCGTGCCGCACTACCACGAAGACATTGAGATCATGACCGTTAAGGAAGGCAAGGTCGCCTACTTCGTAAACGGCAGGGAATTACTGCTCAACGCCGGAGATACGATAGTCGTAAACTCCAACCAGATCCACTACAACCTGTGCGTGGGTGAGGTTGCAAAGTATGTCATCGCGATAATCA
>JAEEGL013491368.1_pt1 | contig 27737 bp, 18 predicted proteins | sample 9134231 | NCBI WGS metagenome assembly JAEEGL01 (sample SAMN16246548, study PRJNA631951) | gut metagenome | biome: gut microbiome; feature: rumen; material: fiber-attached | host: Bos | place: Iran: Karaj | collected 2018-10
CGTATTCAGCATCTCGAGTTTTATCCTATCCAGCACGAGCTGATCTTTTTCGGATAAGTCGTGCGGAGCCTCCAGAAATTTTTGGAGGGCGGCAACCGGCATGTCGCAGATATCGGCGATCGAGAGGCCGCAGAATTTTATTTCGAGGAGTTCTTTCTTCAGACGGTTTCCTGAACATTTACGGCATGTTGTCTCTTTTGTCAGCGCCTTCAGCTCAGCCTCGTTCTTGTTCCCGATGGAGCGGAGATACTCATCTGTGATAAGGTTCGCGAAGCCTGCCCATTTGCCCTCGAAGCTGTGGGTCCCGCTGATGTTTCCGCGCTGGTATTCCCAGTTCGTAGTGAATATTTCGTCGCCTGCTCCGAACATCGCGATTTCAAATTCTTCCGGAGACAGATCCTTCACAGGTTTCGAAAAATCGATGCCGCGGGCTTTGCCGACTGCCCTGAGGGTGTGGGTGAACTGCCCTTCAGGGTCTCCGTAAAAACGTCCCTGCTTTGTTGCGTCGAGTGCTCCGTCAAGCAGAGATCTTCCGCGGTCGATCATAAGCTTTTCAAGGTCGCATTCCGAGATGAAGCCCGTTCCGTTGCACGCTTCGCAGGCTCCGATCTCCGAGCTGAATGAAAAATCGCCGGCCCGGAATCTGCAGGGATCGCCGGATCTCTCCTTCCCGGCACGCGAAAAGAGCATCCTCAGCTTCTCGTAAAGGCCGCTGACTGTCCCGACGGTGGAGCGAGGACCGCCGGTCGCGAACTTGCCGGAGATCCCGATCGCTGCCCTCAGGTTCCTGCTGCGTGAAACGACGCTCCGGTTCTTATGCAGAAGCATCGTTCTGATGTAGGGCGAGAAGGTGCTGCATATTTCGTTAAGTGATTCCCGAAAGAGCGAATCAAAGGCGATACTTGACTTTCCGCTGCCTGAAATACCTGTGATCACGTTGAATTTTGACGGCTCGATATGGAGGTCGACACTCTTGAGATTGTGAGTTTCAACACCCTCGAGCACGATATCTTCAGCAAGCTTTGACTCGTATTTTTCAGGGTCGAAAGGAGCTTTTTTGAGCAAATCGTACTGTTTTGCTTCCTCTCCGAGCCTGATCACGCGTTCGGCAAGGTCTATAAAGCAGGGGTTGTTGTCTATCGCCGCAATTGTGATCCCGCGGGATGTGCACTCTTTCAAAACTTCGGTCAGCCGGCGGATATCGGCGGGGTGCAGGCCGGCAGAGGGCTCGTCGAGAATGATCGCAGAGCTGCCTCCTGCCTTGGAAAGATGAGTCGCGAGCTTGATGCGCTGAGCCTCACCGCCTGAGAGCGAAGAGGAGGGCTGTCCGAGCAGAAGGTAGCCGATCCCCAGCTTCTCCATGATGCGGAGCGTATCGGAAACAGCCGGTGCCCCGTCGAAAAAGCTGATCGCCTGGGAAACTGTCATCGTCAGCACATCGTGGATCGACTTGCCGTGATATTTTACTGTCAGGACCTCGTCGCTGAAGCGTTTTCCGCCGCACTTCGGGCAGGTCGTCTGGACCGAACCCATAAACTTCATGCCGATTTCAGTCACTCCGGCGCCTTCGCACGCGCTGCATCTTCCGCCATCCTCATTGAAGGAGAAAAATGACTTTGAAAAGTGTGCCGCCTTTGCTTCGTCCGTTGCTGCGAAGAGTTCCCTGATCTTGTCGTAAATGCCGGTGTAGGTGGCAGGATTCGACCGGTTGGTTTTGCCTATCGGCTTATCGGTGATAAATTCATAAGATATTGAATTTTTTGATAATTCCTGCATGTATTCGCGAATGAATGCCCTCTTGCCGCTTCCTGACGGCCCTGTCACGACATTGATCCTGCCCGCTTCGATCTTAGTCGCGTTCTGCGGTTTTGTTTCATCCGGTCTGAACTCGCGCAGAGCCTTGAGAGTGGGGGAGACGGCATCAGTTCTGCGTGCAAGAAAGTCAGCCAGCGGTCCCGAAAAGAGCAGTTCTCCGCCCTCGGTCCCACCTCCGGGCCCGGTTTCGACAATGTTGTCGGCAAGCATGATCGCATCGGGATCGTGTTCGATCGAAATGACGGTGTTGCCGCGGTCGCGTATCGCGAAGATCAGCTCGTAGACGCTCCTTAGCTCCGAACGGGTGAGTCCGATGCTCGGTTCGTCGAAGATGAAGATCGCGCCTGTCAGCGAATTCATTGCCGCCGCCGCGATTTTGACGCGCTGGACTTCACTTGAACTCAGTGTCTCAGCCGGCTGGTCTGAGGTAAGATCCCCGAGTCCGATCCCGATCAGCGGATCCAGGGCTTTCAGAAGCCCGTCGATCATCTCCTGTTCGACAGCGGTCGCCATAGAGCGGTTTTCTTTAAAAAATCCGGCAAGCTCTGAAAGCTTAATCTTGTTGAATTCATAGATACTTTTCCCCAGATATGTGTATGATGCCGACTTGTCGTTAAGCCTTGAGCCGCGGCATTTCGAGCATGGGAGAGAGCGGACGAAACGCAGGATGTTGGGGTTGCGGTCACGCTTCAGGATCTCGTTCATGACGTTGACAACGCCTTTGTAATAGCCCTCTTCACGCGGCTTGGCGGTGATCCCGACCCACTTCATGCGGCTTTCAAGTGTATGCTTTCCGAAGGGGATCTTTATCCTGTCGCTTCCGTAAAAAATGACGTTCAGCTGCTCTTCAGTTAGGTCGCAAAGAGGCGTGTCGACTGAAAATCCGTGCTCGCGGCAGACTGTGTCAAGGATGTCCAGCGTCACCTGCGAATAGATGATGTAGCCGTTCGGAGCGGTGATTTTAAGTGCCCTGTCGCGGATCGATTTCGTCCTGTCGGCAATGATCAGATCGGGGTCGAGAAAGTCCTCGACGCCGTTTCCCTTGCAGGCCGAGCAGGCTCCAAGTTCCGTGTTGAACGAAAAAACCGAGCGCGAAACTCCGTGGTGTCTTGCAAAGAGGAGCCTCAGCAGGTCGTAGATACCGGAAAATGTCCCGAGAGTCGAGCCGGGGCCTGAAACGGAGGCCTTCTGGTCGACTGCGATCACAGCATCGAGACCGCTTATCCGGTCAAATTTCGGCTTTTCCGTGACATCGAGAAATTTTCTGTTCCAGGATGAGAATGATGAAAAGTACAGCCTTTGAAACTCTTTGCAGATCGTGTTGTAGACGAGTGTCGATTTGCCGCTGCCGGAGACTCCGGTGACGACAGTGAGCTTTCCCGGCTCGATTTCAAGCGAAATACCCTTGAGGTTGTTTTCGCGGCAGTTTGTGATCTTCAATGTTTACCCCTTGAATTTTTTGAATATCAGCACCGAATTGTGGCCGCCGAAGCCGCTGGATTCGGAGACGACTGTTTCGATTTCAGCCTTTTTTGATGTGTTCGCAACAAGGTTCAGCCTGCATTCCGGATCCTGATTTTTTAGGTTAATGATAGGCGGGATCTCGTCTTTGATCAGTGTAGCGACCGAAGCTACAGCCTCCAAAGCGCCGGCTGCACCCAGAAGGTGACCTGTCACCGGCTTGTTCGCCGTGACCGGGATCTTGCCGGCAAAATCGCCGAAAACAGTTCTGATCGCAGCCGCCTCGACCCGGTCGTTTGCAACAGTTCCCGTGCCGTGGGCGTTGATGCAGCCGACATCTTCAGGCCTGCATCCTGCATCGGAGAGAGCAGCCTTTAGAGCGTTTACGAGCCCTAGTCCGTCAGGTTCAGGCTGAGTCAGATGAAATGCGTCGTTTGCTGCGCCGTAACCTGCAAGCTCCGCGTAGATCCCGGCTTTTCTGGCTGTCGCCGACTCAAGAGACTCGAGCATGAGCATAGCCGCGCCTTCACCGATAACAAAGCCGTCGCGTTCCTTGTCAAACGGTCTGCAGGCCTCCTGAGGAGTCTCATTTTTTTCTGAGAGAGCCCGCATGGACGAAAAAGCGGCGACGATCAGCGGATTTACAGCCGCCTCGCTTCCGCCGCAGAGCATGAGGTCTGCCTCTCCTGAGCGTATCTTTTCGAGTGCGAGCCCGATTGCGTCACTTGAAGAGGCACAGGCAGTCGAAACGGTTTCCGAAGCCCCGTTGAGCCCGAAAAGCATTGAAATATTTGAGGCCGCCGAGCTTGAAAGCATCATCGGAATGCAGAAGGGGCTGACTCTTTTTGTCCCGCGGCTTTGAAGGGTCTCAAACTGCGAAAGCGCCGTATTTATACCGCCGAAACCGTTTCCGAGCGCGACTCCGAAGCGCTTTCTGCCGCTGCATTCAGGGTCTATGCCTGCATCGAGAAGTGCGAGTTTTGCGGCCGCAGCCGCGAACTGCGAAAAGCGGTCGAATTTCCTGTAGATCTGCTTAGAAATCAGCGGATCGATGTCGGGGTTTTTGATCTCTGCGGCGATTTTTGTCCTGAAATTTGACGTGTCGAAAGATGAGATTTCCGAGACTGCTGAGTTTCCGGCGATCAGGTTGTCCCAAAGCTTCTGCCACCCGTTGCCGAAGGGAGTGACGCAGCCCATTCCGGTTACGACAACGCGTTTCGGCATTTCAGGATTCTTTTATCTGCTGAATGTATTTTGCGATATCTCCCAGATTCTGGAACTCCTTCAGCTTTTCGTCCGGTATTTCGATTTCGAATTCGTCCTCGATTTTCATAATGATTTCAACTATATCAAGTGAATCGATCTTCATCTCCTTCATCGATGATCCGGGTGTGAGCTGTTTGGCCGTCTCTTCGTCGAGAGCAAGGTGGTTCGTAACGATTTCAACAATTTTTTCAAAGTACATCGAAGACCTCCATAAAAAAACTGCGCTAATCTAGCAGGTGGGCGCGAAAAGGCAAAATTTCAATTGTTTTAAGGGCTGAATTGTTTAAAATTTTGGAAATTTAGGAGGTCGCTATGTCTTTTTCCAGACTTTTTTCATCGCTTTTTCTGCTTTTGTTTGTACTGCCTGCAGCTGCTGAGTGTCAGTTTTTTGTTGACCGGGACGGAGACGGCTACGGTTCGAAGGCTGAGAGCTTAGGTTACGAATGCAGCGATCCTGCACCGGTCGGATATTCAAAAAGGGGCGGCGACTGCGATGACCGCAACCGCTATGTCAACCCAGGCGCATCTGAAGTCTGCAACGGTATCGACGACAACTGCGACGGGATCGTCGATCCTCCGGAGACGCAGGACTGCAACTGGTACTACCGCGACGATGACGGCGACAGCTTCGGTGTGGCTGACCACAAGCGCTGTCTCTGTATATCCGAACGGGGCTTTTCGGCGCTAGAATACGGAGACTGCGATGACAAAAACGCCAGAGTCTTCCCCGGTGCGCGAGAGGTTTGCAACGAACTTGACGACAACTGCAACGGCGAGGTCGACGAGGGTGAAAACGTGAAGGGATGCGTCCCGTACTACCGTGATGAAGACGGAGACGGCTACGGAGCGGGCTCTGAAAGCCGCTGCCTCTGCAAGCCCGACGGTATATTCCGAGCAACGAAGAGCGGCGACTGCAACGACAGCAATCCAGAGGTCTATCCGGGAGCTTACGAATACTTCGACAGGATGGACAACAACTGCAACGGTCTTGTTGACGAGGCTCCGGTCGGTATCCCGCCGAAGGTCAGACCGAAGTTCCACAAAAACTAGCTGTTTTTACAGTTGAATGTGTTCATTGCGGCTTCAACGCCGTTTTTGATGATCTCCGAGACGATCAGGTGCCAGCCTTTGCGGATCTCCTCGAGTGTCGTCAGCTGATCCTGCGAAAAGTTCATCAGAACATAGTCTGCGATCGGGATAGGAAGCTGTGGACGGCCTATGCCGAGCCTTATTCTCGTGAAGTTCGGATCTCCGAGTTCCGCGATTATCGACTTTATGCCGTTGTGACCGGCTGAACTCCCGCCTTTTCTTATCCTCTGCGAGCCGAAGCTGATATCCATGTCGTCGTGCGCGACTATGATGTTCGCACGGTCGATCTTGTAGTATCCGACTGCGCGGCTGACTGCAAAGCCTGAATTGTTCATGTAAGTCGAAGGCTTCAGGATTATTGATTTTTTCCCTTCGATTTCACCTAAGGCTGCAAGACCGTTGAGCTTGTTTGAAAAGGAAAAAGGGGAGAAGTCAAAGCAGTCCGCGATCTCGTCGGCAAACATAAAACCTATGTTGTGACGTGTTTTTGAATATTTCTGATCCGGATTGCCCAGACCGACAATCAGGAAAAGCTTCGAGTTTGCTGCTTCCTCGGAAAACAAAGCTGGAACAGCGGCTATTCGCCTCTGCCTTTGTTGAAGACGATTACCGGAGCATCCTGCTTGAATACCGGTCTTACGCCCTGCGGATAAGGAAGTGTCGAGATTTTAATGCGGTCACCGATTTCGTTGTTTGTAACGTCGACGAGGATTTCGTTAGGAATATCAGCCGGTTTGCAGGCAACCTTGAGCTCTTTGATGACCTGAAGGACCTTGCCGCCAGCGATCTCGCCTTTCGATCTTCCCTGTTTCGTTACCGGAACGACTGCCTCTACTTCCTGATCTTCGGTTACGACCATAAGGTCAGCGTGAAGGATGCAGTTCTTAACGGGATGGATCTGGAAGTCGTGAGCCATTGCGAGATAGGTTTTACCGTCGAAATCGAATTCAAGAACGACATTTCTGCCCTTCGGTGTATGAAGGGCCTTAACGAAGTCCTTTCTTGATACGGACCCGCTGATATTGCTTTCGAGTGACTTTCCGTAAATTTCAACAGGAATGCATTCGTTGTTTCTGACAGCCTTGACGTTCTTTTTTCCCTGCTCTCTTTTCTCGACTGAGAGTTTGTAAGTTTCCATGATGCCTCCAAAAATAAAAATGGCTGGGGCAGGAGGATTCGAACCCCCGGATGCCAGAACCAAAATCTGGTGTCTTACCGCTTGACGATGCCCCAAAGACAAAGCACACACTCCCCACGTTCAGGAGCTGCACCCCCAAAAAACCGTGAACAAAATTTCACGGGCGGGTTTTATAGTGGTTTTTGCCCGAAAGTCAATTTTTTTATAGAATGCGTGGCTTGCAAAAAAAAAGAGATTTTTTCCATTTTTGTGGTAATAGCAGAGCGAATTTAATTACTTGGAGGATATTTTGCAGTCTAAAAAAACTCTGGCGCTTTTCGATTTCGACGGAACGATCACGACTAAGGACAGCTTCATCCCGTTTATGTTTTTTGCCTGCGGGAGCGCCAAATCTATCCTGATTTTTATCCTGACATTTCCGTATGTTGTCGCCTACATCCTCAAACTCTGCCCGCTGATCACGATGAAGGAGGCTTTTCTCAAGCTTATGATCAGGGGCTGGACGCGGGAAAAGTTCGACTCTGTCGCAAAGGACTTTTATGCAGAGGTCATCCGGCCGCTTGTCAAACAGTCGGCAGCCGATGCGATAAGAAAGCACCTCGCCGACGGTGCCGACGTTTCGCTTGTTTCGGCTTCTCCCGAGGATTGGCTGCGTCCCTTTACCGAGGAGTTCGGGATCAATCTGATCGCAACGCGCCTTGAGGTCGTCGACGGCCGCTACACCGGAAAGATCCTCGGAAACAACTGCAAAAAGGCGGAAAAGGTGGCCAGAGTCCGCGAACGCTACGATGTCGGCAGCTATACCGATATCTACGCCTACGGCGATTCAAACGGCGATACCGAGATGCTGGCGATGTCGAACCACCCTCACTACCGTTTTTTCAAATGATTTTGTATTTGATTTAAGAATCACTATAATCTGATGCTTTTTTGTGTACAACGAGGTGTCATATGAAAATCAAACTGGGTAAACTGCTTTTATCCGTTCTCATCGCCGCAAGCCTTAATGTGCTTTACGCCGATGGCTTTGCAATAGACAGCAACAAGTTCAAAACTTCGCCGTTCGACGATGGTTTCCTGACCGTTTACGGAGCTTCCGGGCTTGAAGACGGGCTTCTCGGCGTCGGCTTCATCATGAATTACCAGTACAAGCCGGTCCTGCTTTCCAACGGCGACGGGTCGCACCGCAGCGTCGTTAAAAACCAGCTCACGGCCGATGTTTCGTTTTTCTACAGCTTCGTCAAATGGTTCGACCTCGGAGTCTCTCTTCCGGTCGTTCTCTTCCAGAACGGCGACGGGTGGAACAAAAACTCCGGTTCGATAACTGCGGGCGGTGTAGGCGACCTCAGGCTCGTCCCGCGTTTTCAGCTCTTCAGCCTCAAGGACGGTCTGATCGCGATGTCGGTCGTCACTGAGGTTTCGGCTCCGACCGGGAAGCAGATCGATGCTGTCCTCGGCAGCAGGCAGTTCACCTTCAGACCGGCGATAGCGATCGGTTCGGCTTCGAAGTGGGTCGATTTTTCGGCGAACCTTTACTATCATCTTCTGCCGAAGCAGACCTTCGGCGTTTCAAAGTTCGACGACGAGTTCGGTCTCGATCTTGGTCTGAATGTCCATGCGATGGAGAAACTGCTTGATGTGAACGCAGAGTTCCGTTCGGCGACTTCTATCGCCGATCCGTTCGACAACAAGGCTGTCGACTATATCGAGTTCGGCGGCGGCGTCCGTGTAAAGACTCCGGTGAACCTTGACGTCGTTGCAGGCGCTTTCGGAGGGTTCGGCTCCGCTGCAGGTATCCCGAAATTCCGTCTCTATGCCGGCTTCACATGGAATATGTCGGCTCCGATACCGAAAAAGACGGACAAGGATGTCCAGAACAGCGTTTCCGCCGGAGAAAAGCAGGAGGTCAAGAAACAGGACAACGCCTCTCAGAAAAAGCAGGTCGTAAATCTGGAATCGGATAAAAAACAGGCTCCGACACCGGAACAGAAGGCTGCCGCTCAGTCGGAGACAAAGACGCTTCCCGCTCCGCCCGAAAAAACCGGCGAAAGGCTCCAGGTCGTCGTCCGCTTCATGCACAACTCGGATTACATCAAGGATCCGGTCGATATCGAAAAGATCGCTCTGATCCTGACCAACAACTTTACGCTTAAAATAAGGATCGAGTCTCACATAGACAAGCACGAAAGCGCTGATATGTCGATGAAGCGTGCCCAGGCCGTAAAGGCGATCCTTGTGAAGAGCGGCATCGAGGCGAAACGAATCATAATCAAGAATATCGGTGCGAAAGAGCCTGTCTCGACCGATGACAGCGAGCTCGAAAAGGCGAAGAACAGACGTGTCGAGTTCTTCATCGTTCAGTAGACTGCTTCCGAAAGTATCTGAAATCCCTTAAATCTCTTTACAAAACCTCTTGTTTTTTTCTGAACATGGGTAATATATGCTGTTTTTGGATTGTTTTTTACAATTTCTTATATGTTGGAGGCGGAAATGAAGCACAGATTTACGGTGATCATAACGGTATTTTTGCTCTTTTTGCTGCTTGGCTGCAGCAAATCGAATTCAGGCAGCAACGCGATCGATCCTTTCGGCGAGATCGACCCCGAGCTTGACCGGATAATCGAACTTGACGGTGTCTCGGTAAACGAGAGCCACATCTTCATCTATTTCAGTAATGACAAATATTTTCTCAATGTCCCGGTGACTCTGGAGAGCGGGAGATCCCCTTTGAATGCCGATGTAACGGTCAGTGTCGAGACGCTTTCCGGAGAATCTGTAAGCGACATGAAACGCTCGTCCAAGGCTGAGATCACGGATAAGACCGAAAAGTTGGATATCGATCTCGGAAAGGATTATCTGCCGGCTGCAGAGGAACTTCCGAAGCTCGTTCTGAAATACTCTCTCAAGTGGGGCGACAAAAAGCTTTCGGGAGTTGTTTCGATGTTCAGGATCTCTCCGCGGACAAAGACTCAGGTCCTTGGCGCAGACACGATCGTCGACGGCGAGGAGTCCATTTTCCGTATTTTTGTGAACGACATGCTTTCGGGAAGTCCGGTCGACGGGACCTCGGACGTTATGAAAAAAGATATCTCGGCAGAGCTTTTTTCCGGCGATACACCGCTTGGCAAATTCAGCGCAAAGGTCGATGAATTCGGTATGGCGACACTTCCGCTTTCGCTTGAAGAGTTGAGCTCGCCGTATCTCAAGATGGTCGTTACGACCGAGACGGCATACGGGACCAAAAGCGTTGTCGTTCCGCTTCACGCGACAAGCAGGGCTGAAGGCGCGAAGACGCTTCTCACAACGGACAAGCCGCTTTACCAGCCGGGGCAGACGATCCACATCCGCACGCTTTCTCTGCAGCAGGGGACGAAGGAGCCTCTCGCTGATGTCGACTTCACCTTCGAGATCACCGATCCGAAGGGAAACAAGGTCTTCAAGAAGCAGGGAAAGACGAGCGAATTCGGTATCTATTCGACCGATTTCAAGCTTGCGAGTCTCGTAAATCTCGGAAACTACACGATCTCAGCTTTGATAGGCGGCGAAAAGGCGGCTGAAAAGACTGTGACCGTCGAAAGGTATGTGCTTCCGAAATTCGATATCGCAGTCAGCTTCGACAAGGGTTTTTACATGCCGGGCGATACGGTCAAGGCGAAGCTTTCGTCGAACTATTTCTACGGCAAGCCTGTCAGCAAGGGGGCGCTCCATGTTGAAGTAAAAACAACGGATGTCTCTGAAAATACTATACAAATTATTGATGCAACACTTTCTGAAAACGGCGAATACTCCTTCAATGCAGATCTTCCATACTATCTGACCGGAAGTGCTCTCGACCAGGGGGCGGCGAGCGTGAAGTTCGAGATCACCGTTACCGATACCGCAGACCACGCGCAGTCGGTCGTCAAGAGCGTGAAGGTGGTTCAGGATCCGATAAACATCGCGCTTGTTCCGGCGGCGGGGAAGATCCTGCCGGGCGTCGGGCAGAGGATGTACCTTATCCTGACAGATCCTCTCGGTTCTCCGGTCGCTTCGACGGCGAAGCTCGAGTTCGGAGATGAAACAGAAGAGATCGTTGTCGACGAGAGCGGCTTTGCCGAGTTCGATCTTTTGATCCCTGAGGAGGGCAGAGTCTTGGTAACGGTGGCTGCAAACGGCAAAAGTGTCACGAGGGATTTCAGATTCACCTCGGACGGCAGCAGCGAGTTTATCTTTATCGCGACGGATTCTCCGATCTACGATGCGGAGGATGAGGTCGAGCTCGAGATCTTCACCGGCTACGACCCGAACACGAAGCAGCCTGAACTGATGCCCGACAGAGCCTATCTCGATATCGTCGCCGACGGGCAGATCAGGAGCACCGGGACGATCGTTCTCGAGGAGGGCAGGGGCCTTCTCAAGCTTGATCTTGACGAGACGATGCACGGTGTTGTCGAATTTCTGGCATACTATCTGACGAAGGAGGGCAATATCATCCGCGCTTCAAAGGCGGTTTATGTCAGAAAGGCGAGCTCGCTGAACGTCAATTTCACGACGGATAAGGAGGAATACAAGCCGAGAGAGACGGCGAAGGCCCGTTTCGAGGTCAAGGATGCCGAGGGAAATCCCGTCACGGCGGCTCTCGGCGTTTCGATGGTCGACGAGGCAGTTTTCCATGTGATGGATTTCCTGCCGGGCATGGAGAAGACCTACTTTGATGTCGAAAGTGCCGTAATGGAGTCGAATTACGCGATCTACGGAACAAGCTACAACGAAATCGTGACTCCGGTCGACGACGAGGAGCAGGAGGAGGAGATCGAAAAGCGTGCCGAGGCCTTTTTCGCCGACAATGCCGGAAATCTGACTCACGGCGTCTCGGCTGAAGATTATTCGGAGTACGAGCGGCTTCTCAGGAACTATTCGGAAGAGGCTGTCGAAGCAAAGGCGCAGAAGTTTGCCGAAGAGAATCACTTTTCCCCCGATGACTGCGAAAACTCCGGATTCAACGAGGAGAAGCTGAGCCAGCTGCTTAAAAATCCCAAGTATGCCGACCCGTGGGGAAATATCATGAAGGGCGAAATCTCCTGGAGCTCCCGCAATTGGATCGATGTCACCCTGACATCGGCGGGGCCTGACGAGATCGCAGGAAGCGGAGACGACATCGAGACGGATGTCGAGATCTGTGAAAGAAGCTACAAAGGTGGCGATGGAGACGATACTTATGAGGACGGGTCGGTGGATACCGGTGACAACGGCGGCGGCTGGGATACCGGTGATCCCGGTGACCCGTGGGAGGAGCCGAGTGCCGATCCCGGCGAGGATGACAATCACGGGAGTTCGGTGAAGGTCCGCGAATGGTTCCCCGAGACGCTCTATTTCAATCCTCAGCTGATTACGGATGAAAACGGAGTCGCCGATATCGATGTGCTGATGGCGGATTCGATAACCTCCTGGCGTGTCACTGCGCTTGCGAACAGCATCACCGGCGGAGTCGGCAGTATGCTCGGCAGCATCAGGGTCTTCCAGGATTTCTTCGTCGATATCGACTTCCCGGTTTTCCTTACCCAGAACGATGAGATTTCGGTCCCGGTCGGGATATACAACTACCTCGGCGAAGATCAGCACGTTACCCTCGAAGCCCAGTCAGAGCCTTGGTTCGAGATGGCCGGAGACCCCGTGATAGAGGTCGATGTTCCGGCAAATTCCGTCTCGGCGGTCTACTTCCCGATCCGTGTCCTTAAGATAGGCGAGCACAGCCTCACCGTCATCGCGCAGGGCTCGAGGATGTCCGACGCGATCAAGCGCAGCGTCACCGTCAAACCCGACGGGATCATGGCTGAGAGCACGAGGAGCGAGCTTCTTGACAGCAATAAAAACATAACCCTTACGATCCCCGCAGAGGCGATCCCGGATAGTGCCGAGCTCTTTGTTAAGATCTATCCCGGCATGATGTCGCAGGCGATAGAGGGGCTTGATTCCATGCTTGAGATCCCTTACGGCTGCTTCGAGCAGACGACATCCACGACCTATCCGAACGTTCTGGTCCTTCAGTACATGACGAAGGCCGGGAACATCACGCCTGAGATCGAGCTTAAGGCGAGGGACTACATCTCGCAGGGTTACCAGAGACTTCTGACCTACGAGGTGCCAGGCGGCGGCTTCGAATGGTTCGGCGACGAGCCGGCTCACTTTGTCCTGACTTCGCTCGGCCTTCTTGAGTTCGTCGATATGAGCAAGGTCCACGAGGTCGATCCCAGACTGATCACACGGACGGCGGCATGGATGGCTTCTCAGCAGAACTCCGACGGCTCCTTCAACACGAACAACGGTCCGGCCTACGATGTCGCGACAACGGACATACAGGCTTCGGCTCTCCGCTCGACGGCGTACGGCGCATGGGCTTTGACGAGTGCTGAACTGGAGGAGACCGCGAGATCCAAGGCAGTAAGCTATATCGAATCGAAAATCAAGGGCGACGAGGATACCTACACGATGGCGCTGGCTGCGATCGCTCTTCTCGGGAACGGCGGAAGTTCGTCAAAAATAGAGATGCTGGTAAACAAGCTCCTTGAACAGAAAATAGAGGACGAAGATCAGGGTATCCACTGGGAACAGTCAACAAATACAGAAACTTACGGCTATGGTGACAGCGCGGAAATCGAGACGACGTCGCTTGTCGGACTGCTTCTTCTGGAGAAGGGCGGTCATGCCGACGTGACTGCAAAAATCCTTAACTGGATCATCCGTCATAAAGATTCCATCGGCAACTGGGGCGCGACCCAGGCAACGATCTCGGCGCTCAAATTCTTGGTCAAGAGCCTTGATTCCTCTACTGATTCCGAGACGAATGCGACGATCCGCGTAAAGGCTAACGAATCGCCCGAAACGCTGGTTCAGATCGAGCCGGAAAATTCGGATGTCCTCAGACTGATCGATCTCAAGGAGCATCTTGTCTACGGCGAAAACAACATCGAAATCAAGTTCGAAGGCACCGGCGGCATGATGTATCAGGCGACCGCGACGTGGTATGTCCCGGCGGAGTCCGGTTCAGGCTCAGGCCCGCTTGAAATCAGAGTAAGCTACGACAAAACCAACCTTTCGGTCAACGACACGGTCGATGTCAAGGTCGATATAAAGAACGTAAGCGGATCCGGAGTCACGATGATCCTCGCAACGATCGGGATCGCCCCGGGCTTCACGCTGATCCCCTACCTGCTTGACCATGCGATCGAGAACGGCGATCTCCTCCAGCGCTACGAAACGACTCCGAGGCATCTGATCCTCTACCTCAGCCACATCGATGCCGGAGAGACGGCGACACTCAGATATCAGCTGATGGCCGACTACCCGATCGAGGCTTCGACCGGCGAAGCGACCGTTCATCCCTATTACAATCCTGAGGAAAAATTCAGCGAGGCAGCTCAGCGCCTGAATGTAGCTCAATAGAATCAGTTAAAATAAGTCCGGTGATCCTGTCTGTCATGGTTTCCCGGACTTTTTTCGGAGGATAAAAATGCCAAATCCAAAAAACATATCTATTTTTGAAGACACAGTGAACCTTGTTCAGCATACAAAACGTCTGCAGGAAGCAGTCGCCGCAAGCCTGAGATCGCAAAAATTCATCGCGGAGAACGATCCACTGCCGGACGGGAGACTTATCCGGCGCTTTGAAGAGCCCGCGCAGATCATCGTGAGCAAAAAACGCACCTTCGAGGCAACTTCCGCTTACGCCGGAAAGGGCGACAAACTGTGCGCACTCAATTTCGCTTCCGCATCGAATCCGGGAGGCGGAGTGGTGAACGGCTCCAGCGCGCAGGAAGAGTCTTTGTGCCGCGTCTCCACGCTCTATTTTACTCTCGATACCGACGAAAACTGGAAGCGCTTCTACAAGCCGCACAGAATAAGCCGTGACCCGATCCACAACGACGATATTCTCTACACGCCTGACATCGTCGTTTTCAAAACGGACTCATCTTCCCCCGAGCGCATGGCGGAAAACGAATGGTTTGACTGCGACGTGATCACCTGCGCCGCGCCGAATCTACGCGATCCGGTCAACCGCTACAATTCAGGTGACGGAAGAGAAAGACTGCTACTTTCTGATGATGAACTCGCCAGCGTCCACAGAAAACGCGACCGGCGGATTTTTGATGTCGCCGTGCAGAATAAAGTCGATGTGCTCGTTCTGGGTGCTTTCGGCTGCGGAGCCTTCAGAAACAGTCCGGCCGTAGTCGCCGATGTGATGCTTTCGCTCGCAAAAGAGTATGAGCACGCCTTCAAGACGATCGAGTTCGCGGTATACTGCCCGCCGTTCGACGACACGAATTACAGAATTTTTTCAAAATTGTCGTAACGGCGTCTCGTCGTAACGTCGTAACGTCGTCACATTGTCGTCGTAACGTCGTAACGTCGTCACATTGTCGTCGTTATGTCGTTTCGTCGTTTCGTCGTAACGATTTAAATAAATCTTGACTTCTTATTTTTAAATCTGAAAATTAAGTGTTGATGTTTTTTTAATTCTAATTTTTGGAGATTGAAAAATGGAAATTAAAGTTCCGAGTTTTTATTGGCTTGATACTTGGGTTCTTGGCAACATAATTCAAATTGCTACACAAGATTTCTGCGAAAAGTATCTTGACAGGAAGAATGATCCCTGCGGCCGTCAGTATGACCAGATGACGCAGGCGGCACGTTCTGTTCCCGCAAACATTGCGGAGGGTGTTTCCCGTCACAGCACTTCGAAAGAAACGGAAATGAAGCTTTCCGATGTCGCAAGAGCGAGTCTTTCCGAACTCACGAACGACTACATCAACTGGCTTCTGCGGCACGGCAGTTTCCCTTGGTCGATAAAATCGACTGAATACAAAGAAATTCAGGCAGTGCGAATGGAGCATCCTGACTATAAGGAAGATGTTCTTTACCGCAGTTCTGTTCATATAATGACTCAGAAACAAAAATTCGACCAATGGCTGACTGGCAACGACTCGCTTGTCGAAGCCAACTGCATCGTTACTCTGTGCCGAAGACTCACGATGATGCTTCGCAGACAGATAATCAACCAGTTAGAAACATTCAGGGAAGAGGGCGGTTTCACCGAAAAACTGACGGCAGAACGCCTTGCAAACCGCACCGAAAAAAGCGTGGAGGAAAACGCACCGGAGTGCCCCAAATGCGGCAAACCGATGATCAGACGAGTCGCTCAGAAAGGAAAAAATTCAGGAAAAGAATTCTGGAGCTGTTCCGCTTATCCGGACTGCAACGGAACCCGGTCAATTGATTGATTGTCACGGCGTTACGTCGTAACGTCGTTGCATCGTCACGTCGTCACGAGATTAACTATTGCCATTTAAGCACAGGTTTTCTTGCCGCAAGGGTTTCGTCCGGGCGGCTGATAGCTGTGTTCAGCGGAGCGTTGAGGATGTTTTAGGGATCAGTTTTTGCGGTTTCGGCGGCCTTTATTTTTCCGACAAAATTGCAATTTTCTCATATATGTCGTATTCCGTCCTACTTGGTGTTTATTTTGTTTGTATGGAGTAACAAATCATGAGCGAAATCACCCTTTCCAACAGAGTTTTGAACATGGCTGAGTCGGCTACTCTGGCTATGACCAACAAGAGCCGTGAACTTAAAGCGCAGGGCATCGATGTCATCAGTCTGAGCATCGGTGAACCGGACTTCAACACGCCTGTTTCAGCGAAGCAGGCAGCGCTCGCCGCAATCAACGGCCACGACACGCACTATCCGCCGGTCCCCGGCACGCCGGCATTGCGCAAGGCTATCGCCGAGAAGCTGAAACGCGACAACGGTCTTGACTACAAAGAGAGCGACATCCTTGTTTCGAACGGCGCGAAGCAGGCTATCAACAATGTTCTGCAGGCTATCATCAACGACGGCGACGAGGTCATCATCCCCGCTCCGTTCTGGGTATCATATCCAGAAATGGTAAAACTTAGCGGCGGTGTGCCGGTCATCGTCAAGAGCGATATGGCGCACGACTTCAAAATCACGGCAGAGGACTTTGAGAAGGCTATCACCCCGAAAACCAAGGCTCTGCTCATCAACACGCCCTGCAACCCGAGCGGCAGCGTCTTCACAAAGGCCGAACTGACTGCTATCGCAGAAGTGCTGAAAAAATACCCGGAAATCATCGTCATCGCCGACGAAATTTACGAGTTCATCCAATACGAGCACAAGCACGAGAGTATGGGACAGTTTGATTTCCTGAAAGACCGTCTCGTCATCGTCAACGGCGTTGCAAAAGGCTATGCCATGACCGGCTGGAGGATCGGCTACATCGCGGCTCCGCAGGCTATCGTCAAGGCTGCCAACAAGATCCAGGGTCAGATCACTTCCGGTATCTGCACCATCGCGCAGGCCGCAGCTGTAAAAGCCCTTGAGCTTTGCCCGGAGAACTCGGATGAGATCAGGAACATGATGAAGGCTTTCCGCGAGCGCCGTGACACCGTCGTTAAGATGATGAACGAGATCCCAGGCGTTAAGTGCAACACCCCGGCAGGTGCCTTTTATGTCTTCCCTGATATGAAGTATTACTTCGGCAAAACCGACGGCGAGACCGTCATCAAAGACAGCGACGACCTCTGCATGTGGCTGCTTTACAACGCCCATGTAGCCTGCGTAGCCGGCAAATCTTTCGGCAACGGCGACTGCATCCGTATCTCCTACGCGACCTCGCTGGACAAACTGGTCGAAGCCGTCAGAAGGATCAGGGAGGCTCTGACCAGGCTGCACTAGCGATCGGAGAGGAGTATGGCAAAGCTTTATTTCAGATACGGCGCAATGGGTGCCAGCAAAACATCAAATGCGCTGATGGTCGACTACAACTACATGGAGCGGGGGCAGCACGCGGTGATTTTCAAACCCTCTATCGACACCCGGGACGGGGTAAAAATTCTGAGGAGCCGGGTCGGGATGCAGAAGGAGGTGCAGCTGATTACGCCGGACGAGGAGCTTTTTTCAACGATTTCCGGGATGAATTCGGAGCAGAAAATCGACTGCGTGATCATCGACGAGGCCCAGTTCCTGAGCGGTGCGCAGGTGATGCAGCTCTGCGATGTCGTGGACAGGCTCGGAATCCCGGTCATTGCCTACGGGCTTCGTGCCGACTTCGCGGGGAACCTCTTTCCGGGGAGCGAACGGCTGCTTGCGATGGCGGATTCGATCGAGGAGATCAAAACGGTCTGCTGGTGCTCCAAAAAGGCGATCATGAACGCCAGGGTCATAAACGGCGTCGTCGTAAAAGAGGGTGAGCAGGTGATGCTCGGCGGCAACGAAAGCTATGTTGCGCTTTGCCGCAAACACTGGGCTGAGGGCAATCTGGGACCGAAAAGGTGACGCTGGTCACGTTGATGCAAATTTGCGGATTTATTTTATGAGGTGAAAGATGAAAAAACTTTTTACGATTTTGTTGACGGCAATCTTCTTTTTTGCCTTTACTGCGTGCGACGACAGCAAGGGTGACGACAAAACCGATGCAGATGCGGGCGACACTGTTTCCGATGAAGATACTGCTGATTCAGGCGATTCAACGGATTCAGGAGATTCAACGGATTCAGGAGATTCAACGGATTCAGGAGATTCAACGGATTCAGGAGATTCAACGGATTCAGGCGATTCAACGGATTCGGGCGATTCAACGGATTCGGGCGATTCAACGGACTCGGGCGATTCAACGGATTCGGGCGATTCAACGGATTCAGGCGATTCAACGGATTCAGGCGATTCAACGGATTCGGGCGATTCAACGGATTCGGGTGACTCAACGGACTCGGGAGATTCAACGGATTCAGGCGATTCAACGGATTCAGGCGATTCAACGGATTCGGGCGATTCAGCGGATTCAGGAGACTCAGCGGATTCAGGTGATTCAACGGATTCGGGCGATTCGGCAGATTCAGGAGATTCAACGGATTCAGGAGATTCAACGGATTCAGGAGATTCAACGGATTCGGGTGATTCAACGGATTCAGGAGACTCAGCGGATTCGGGTGACTCAACGGACTCGGGCGATTCAACGGATTCGGGCGATTCAACGGATTCAGGAGACTCAGCGGATTCAGGCGATTCAACGGATTCGGGAGATTCAACGGATTCGGGCGATTCAACGGATTCAGGGGATTCAACGGACTCGGGCGATTCGACTCCTGAAGAGTGTTCCGGTCTCTCTGTCGGCACGATTTATCCGGATATTGAATATGACGAGGAAGATGACGCCTATTATGCTGAAATGAGTTATCTTGTTACTGACGAGGTCAACGGTCTTCCGGAAGATTCAGATCCTTTCCTTTCTATCGAGTTCTACGGGAGCAACTGGATGACTACTGGAACCTTTGATTTGGGTTCGGACGAGAATTCCAATTATGAGACTTGCAGCGAGTGTGTTGTTTTGTCGATAATTGAAGGCGGTATTGAAAAGCTTTTCTTCCAGGAGAGCGGAACGCTAGAAATTACCTATTTTGATGAAAATACCTTTGAGACGAAAGGTACATTCTCTGTAAAGCTTGTCGAGAGCGAAATAATGGACAGCGATCCATACACTTCGGCACCTATTGAAAACGGCGATTGTTACGAGATCGAATCGGCTTCATGGGATGTTTCAGGCTATATAGAGTCCGGAAATGTCGTCGAGATCAAAGAAGTTCAAGGCGGCGAGGTCGAGGCAGACACTTACGTCACGATCGAAGATGCGATCGTAAACTCGCCGGTTCTGACAAAAACGGTACAGAGCGGAACTGCCTGCACATTTTACGTAACCGACGGAACAACTGACGAACTCAGCGGTCTTTATGTCTATCAGACTACATGCAGTGAGACTCCGGAGACGGGAGATGTCGTTACAGTCAAAGGTTATGTTTCGTTCTATAAAGGACAATGGGAGATCATTCATAAAAACGGAAGCAGCTACGAGCCTTCGTCCGTCGAAATAACCGGCACGGCTGACCTCCCCGAGGCTTTGACTCTGAAATATTCCGAGCTTGCGGCTGGTTACAAAGGGCTCCATGTCATTGTAAAGAACGATGAAGCGGTCTCTGTCTCGGAGAAGGATTCTCACGGCAATCTTACATTCAGCGACGGTTTGACGGTTATCCCGCTGGATTCTTCTTTCACGGCAAACGTCCAGGTCGGCGATACCTACGAGCAGATCGAGGGCTTCTACGATACGGCTTTCGATAAAACCGGTCTGGTTCTTCTGGAGACCATGCCTGAAGGGACCGGCAACACAGGTGACACCGGTGATTCAGGCGATTCAGGTGATTCAGGCGATTCAGGCGATTCCGGAACGGGCGTGATCATTGTGAACGGCGGCTTCGAGACAGGCAATCTGACGGGCTGGAAAGGCAGCAAGACGGGGGTATCCAATACCAACATCTCGGTCGTCAGCGATAACGATAACGTCAGGACAGGCAGCTACGCGCTTCAGCTTAAGAGCGTTACGCAAAACAAGCGTTTCACGACCCAGTCACTTCATCTGCAGGCGGGAAGCTACACCTGCAAGGCCTATGCTAAAGGTGAAACGGCAACAGCCGCTCTCAGAGTCTACTCGACAAATGTCGACGGCAACAGCGAGGGCTATTATCCGGTCAGAAATTTCTGGAAAGATATCAATTCTACCGATTGGACAGAGCTTACGCTGAGCTTCGATCTGCTCGCAGAGGATTCCGACGTCCAGATCATCCTTTTCCAGCAGGGCAGCACCGAACTTTCAGGCTCTGTCAACTACTTTGACGATGTGTCCTGCGAAGAGGTTACCGAATAATCTTTTTCAGTTCCTTGTTATCTTCTCGAAAATCCCTAAAATATCGTGTTTTTTGACTTGAAAGGTTTGTAAGAGGTTTAAAATGAAGAGATGTGGATCGATTTTCGCGCTTTTTCTGATGTTTTTCGCTGTCTCCTGCGACAACGGCTTGAAATTCAACAATCCGAACGACAAAAACTCGGATGCGTACCGGGGCGGCGATGCCGATTCCGAAGGAACGGACGATGACGCGGAAAGACCTGCCGGCAGGGAGCAGGGCGAGCTTTACGGCGAATGTTACCCAAACAAAACCTGCAACGAAGGGCTTGAGTGCGATGTGCTCAACAATATCTGCAAGAAAGATGCAGGCGATTCGGGTGACACTGAGCCTACAGACACAGGTGACACCGAGCCTACGGACACGGGTGACACCGAGCCTACGGATACCGGCACAGAGGATCCTGCCGACACCGGCGACACGACACCGCCTGACACAGGTGACACTACGGAACCTACAGACACAGGTGATACAACAGATCCTACAGACACGGGTGACACCGAGCCTACGGACACAGGTGACACAACACCGACCGAGGAGGAAATATGCGCCGAAGCCGGCGGAACTTATGACTACTTTGCAGAAGACGAGCTTACGAAATGCTACAAAATCGTAGAATGCGATCCGAAACCTGCCAATACCGAATGGCGCGGCGAGCAGAGCTACACCGAATATTACGATCTCGATGAGGGCTATTGGACCCATTTCGGGCTGAACTACAGCACGGAATACGGCGATACCGGCGAGGCGAAGGTCTGCCAGTATATATGCGCACCGGGCTTCGACTGGACCGGCTATGCGTGCACGAGCAGTGGGCCGTCAACACTTCCCGAGTGCAGCCCGACCTCATCGACACCGTGCAGGGATTCATCAAGCGGCTTCATCTGGTCAGCAAGGGCGTCAAGCTGGATGACTTGGAGCAACGCTGTTTCGTATTGTGACAATCTGACGGAAGGCGGCTATTCAGACTGGCATTTACCGAATATTGACGAGCTGAGAACGCTTTTGATAGCAAACAGAGTAACAAGCAACTGTCAGGTAAGCGAAGCAAACAACTGTCTTTCTTCAAGTTGCTGGAGCTGCTCGACCTGCACGCAGACAGGGACTCAGTCATCAAGCGGAACCGATTGTTCTGATTGGGGTTCATCTTACAGCGACGGCAGATACAGCAAATTCGGAGAAACCGGACTTTTCTGGTCTTCCTCTACCGGCGTCAACTTTACAAGCTACGCGTGGTACGTGGATTTCAGCAGCGGCTACGTGTACAGCAGCTATACGCCAAACGGCAACTATGTGCGTTGTGTGAGGTAGGTCCCTGGAGACCGCATTTTGCGCGGTCATTGAGCGAAGTCGAAATGAGCGAGCATATTTCGCCCGCCTTTTGAAGGGGCGGGCTCTTGGCTCCCACTTTGGGGGAGCTGCCGCAAAGCGGCTGAGAGGGCATCCCGCCGTCAGGCGAGTCGAGGTTTTTCCCTCTCCGTCACTGCGTGACACCTCTCCCGAAGGGCGAGGCAGGTTTTGACTTGGCTCCCACTCAGGGGGAGCTGCCGCGAAGCGGCTGAGAGGGCAAAAAAAACTGCTGTTATTTCTTGTTTTCGATCATCCGGACTGGTTTGGTGGCGAAAAGCCTGATTTTTTCGATGGCACGCGCCTCGATCTGCCTTACGCGTTCTTTCGAGATGCCGAATTTTTCGCCGATCTCCTCAAGGGTCAGCGTTTCGTCTGCGAGGTAGCGGTTCCAGATCACGAATTTTTCACGCTCGTTCAGGGTTGCGATCGCGTTCTGGAGCTGGGTGCCCATCATCTCATCGTCGAGCTCCCGGTCGAAATCGGTCTTGTCCTTCAGCTCAAGCAGGTGTTCGCTGCTTCCGTCAAGTGTCTGGTCGATCGAAATGTCGTTGTATGTCGAAACGACCTGAAGCGCGTTGATGACCTTGTCCGGCGTTACGTCGAGCCTCTTCGCGACCTCGGTTATCAGCTCGTCCTTCGAGATCTCGCTGCCGGTGTCGTAGCTCTGGATATCCTTGATCGTCGCCATCATGTTGAAGAAAAGCTTCCTCTCGTCGCGGCTCTTTCCGAAGCGGACGATGCTCATCTGGCTGATGATGAACTCCTGGATCTTTGCGCGGATCCACCATGTCGCGTAGGTCGCAAAGCGCACCCCTTTGTCGAGGTCGAACTTCTGGAGAGCCGTCATGAGCCCGAGGTTGCCCTCCTGGATGAGGTCGCTTACATCTCTGAAGTTCCTGAATTTATAGGCCAGATTTACCACGAGCTTAAGGTTGCTGATTATGAGCTTTTTGGCGGCTTCATGGTCGCCGTACTCCTGAAACTGGCGGAAAAGTTCGGTCTCCTCCTCCTGGGAGAGGTCGGGAACGGAGATGACACGCCTGACATAGGTCCTTACGGTCTCGGGCGAGAGGATCGGGATCACCGCCAGCTGCTTGTTGGAATCGGTCAATTACTTCTCCTTTTTTGTCTGTTGTTTCGGGATGCTGACGATCTTGTCGCGGAGCTTCGTGTCGGCGCAGTTGTTGTTGAGCCAGATGCCGAAGAGCGCCTTTTTGAAGCTGTATCCGGGGATCGTGCCGAGGTGTTCGGAGTTGAAGAGCACCTTTGTCCCGGCATTCGGGGTGTAGAGAAAGGTTATTCTCTCGTTCTTCCTCGGCTTTTTGCCGGAATCCTTAAGTATTTTCAGGAAGTTTTCTATTTCTGTCTTGATCGTTGCAAGAAAGGTCTTGTCGTGGTCGGAGCCGTAGCTGAAGCCGCGCCTGAGTTCGGAACTCAGCTTTCTCATGGTCAGCAGGTTAGATAGCGAAACCAGCTGGAGAGCCATCGGCTCGTCGCTGTTTTTGAGCTTCATGTTGTCGGTCTCGGTGCCGTTGACGTAGAGCCCGATCGCATAGAGTGAAAAGCCTGCTGGAGCGAAAACCTCGCCGTTTCTGAAGGCTATCTCATGCTTGCCCGCGTCGGTGACCGAGCCTGCGAAGTTCGGAACTTTAGGCTTGGCTCCGAGAGCTGAAACGATGAAGATGGCAGCGAAAACAGCTAATACTTTCAGTAACTTAAGCATTAACGGCCATTTCCTGTTTCTTGAAGTTGGCAACAAATTCAGCCGCTTTGCCGATTGCGACCTCGACCTTCTGGTTGGTCTTGCGGATCTTGATCTCGACGCTTCCGTTCGTGAGCGATTTCGCGCCGAAAATTATCTGGACCGGATATCCGACAAGGTCTGCGTCGTTGAATTTGAAGCCGGCGCGTTCGTCGCGGTCGTCGATCACAGCCTCGATCCCGAGAGCCTTGAGCGACTCGTAGAACTTGAAAGCCGCCTCGACGACTTCGGGTTTGTTCATCTGGAGCGGGAGGACGATCGCCTCGTAGGGAGCGATAGCCATCGGCCAGATTATGCCGAATTCGTCGTGATTCTGTTCGATCGCCGCCTGCATCGTCCTGCCGACGCCGATCCCGTAGCAGCCCATGACCGCAGGTATGCTTTCGCCGTTTTCCGCGATGAACTCGCAGTGCATCTTCGAGCTGTACTTCGTGCCGAGGAAGAATACCTGACCGACCTCGATCCCGCGGCACTCCTCAAGTTTTCCGGAGCACTTGGGGCACTCTTCGCCGGCGGTCGTGACTCTGAGGTCTGCGACGGCTGTAGGGGTGAAATCGCGTCCCATAACGATATTTTCCTTGTGGAAACCGGACCTGTTGGCTCCGGCAGTGAGTGAATCCATCGTCGTTACGGAGTAGTCAGCGAGGATCCTGATCTGTTTTTTCAAGCCGACCGGTCCGATGAAGCCGTGCTCGGTGCCGCTTATCTCTTCAAGTGTAGCGTCGTCTGCAAGTTCGACGGCATTCGCGTGGCAGAAGGCCTGAAGCTTCGCCTCGTTGATCTCCAGATCACCGCGGATAACGACCAGTACAGGCTCGTTGTCTACGATATAAATCATTGATTTCATTATTTCTTTTGTTGATTTGCCGAGGAACGCCGCGACCTCTTCGACTGACCGCTGCTCAGGTGTCGGGATATCGTTCGCCGGCGGAACGTTTGAGGTGTCGCGTTCGATTTCCGAATAGCGGGACGTCGCCTTTTCGAGGTTGGCAGCATAGTCGCAGCAGTTGCAGGAGAGTATGGTGTCCTCGCCGGCATCCGCCAGGACCTGGAATTCGTGGCTCATATCGCCGCCGATAGCTCCCGTCGCCGCGTCGACCGGCTTGAACCTGAGCCCGCAGCGTCTGAAGATCGCGTTGTACGCCTCGTACATTTTCCAGTAGTTCTCCTTCGATTTTTCTTCGCTGATGTCGAAGGAATATCCGTCTTTCATTATGAATTCGCGGCCTCTCATAAGTCCGAATCTCGGGCGTACTTCGTCGCGGAATTTGCTTTGGAACTGGTAAAGGTTGTAAGGCAACTGCTTGTAACTTCTGAGGTTTTTTCTCACCATATCGGTGATTACCTCTTCGTGAGTCGGACCGAGGCAGAAGTCGCCGCCTTTGCGGTCCTTGATCCTGAGGAGTTCAGGGCCGTAGTAGTTCCAGCGGCCGCTCTCCTGCCAGAGCTCAGCCGGCTGGACCGAAGGCATCAGGACTTCCTGGCAGCCGCGCTTGTTGAGCTCTTCGCGGATTATATCTTCGATTTTACGGATACTTCTGAGGGCAAGCGGAAGGTAGTTGTAGACGCCGCTTGCGAGCTTTTGGATCATTCCGGCGCGGTAAAGCAGCCTGTGGCTCTCGATCTGAGCCTCCTTCGGAACCTCTTTCAAGGTCTGGAAAAACATCTGACTGACTTTCATGGTAACTCCAATTACAAAAATAATGCGTAGAAATACATTAAATTTAAGCAAAAACAAGAAAAGAGGAGCAAAATCGCCATATTTATTCCGTCCGGCAAAAATAATTTAAGAAAAAAATTTTTTACCCGTTGACTTTGCGACTTTTGTCCATATAGAAGAGCGTGTAAGATGTGATGTTAATGGTTGTAAACATCAATAATTACAAATGGTTAAGTTTGGAGGAGCTATGAATAAGGAAAGGGAAGAGGTTCAAAACGGAGCAAAAGAGAGCAACGTGATCGAGCTTGACGAAAGTCTTCTTGACGGCGAAAGCGATCTTCAGAAAGCTGCCGATGAACTTGCCAAGGAACATGAGAAGTCGAAAAAATCGAGAAGGTTTTTCGGCGGTCATGACCATAAAAAGATCGAGGAGCTCGAAAAAAAAGTAAAGAGCCTTGAGGATCAGCTCAAGCAGAAAGACGAGAAAATCGCCGAGCAGGACAACACGATCCGTCTGATGGTCGCCGAAAACAGGAACCAGAAGAACAGGCTCGAAAACGAATACAGCTCTAAGATCAAGCACGCAGTAGGCGACTTTTTTAAGGATTTTATTGCAGTAAACGACGATTTCGACAAGGCGATGGAGTACGTCAGAAAAGAGGAGGGACGTGACGACGATCCTTTCGTCCAGGGGATACAGAACATCTTCGACAAGTTCAAGGCTGTCTGCTCAAGGCACGGCCTGAACGGCTTCAGCAGCCTCGGTGAGAAGTTCGATCCGGCTCTGCACCAGGCTATGAGCATGATCGATGTAGACGGCAAGGAGCAGAACGAGATCATCGCCGAATATGTCAAGGGCTACAAGTACCACGACAGAGTCCTGCGCCCGGCAATGGTTATCGTTGCAAGCGGAAAATCTGCGGCGAAACCTGTTGAAGAGCAGAAACCGGAAAACGAAAACGAGACTTTAAACGAGGAGCCGGCCGGGGAGGCTGCAAACGAAGAGGCTTCGGCTCCCGAAGAAGATAAAGAACTTTAACAACTATTAATATTTATTGGAGGAAATTATGGGAAAAGTTATCGGTATCGACCTTGGTACGACCAACAGCTGCGTAAGCATCATGGAGGGCGGCGAGCCTAAGGTCATCGCAAATTCCGAAGGTGTCAGAGTCACACCCAGTGTTGTAGCGTTTACAGACAAGGGCGAGAGACTGGTAGGCCAGCTCGCTAAGAGGCAGTCTATCACGAACCCGCAGAAGACTCTTTATTCGATCAAGAGACTTATCGGTAGAAAGTTCGGCGCGAAAGAGGTCGAAAAGATGAGAGCGGTCGTTCCGTTCCAGATCGTTCAGGCTTCAAACGGCGACGCATGGGTAAGGATCGACAACAAGGATTACAGCCCGCAGCAGATTTCGGCTATGGTCCTTGCAAAGATGAAGGAGACTGCTGAAGAGTACCTCGGCGAAAAGGTAACAGAGGCTGTCATCACGGTTCCCGCATACTTCAACGACTCTCAGCGTCAGGCAACGAAGGATGCCGGCAAGATCGCAGGCCTCAATGTCCTCAGGATCATAAACGAGCCGACGGCGGCAGCGCTTGCATACGGTATCGACAAGAAGGGCAAAGATATGAAGATCGCTGTCTACGATCTAGGCGGCGGTACGTTCGATATCTCGATCCTGGAGCTCGGTGACGGCGTTTTCGAGGTCCTTTCGACAAACGGCGATACCTTCCTCGGCGGCGAGGATTTCGACCAGAGGATCATAGAGTACCTCGTTTCAGAGTTCAAGAAGGATCAGGGGATCGACCTTTCGGGCGACCCGATGGCTCTTCAGAGACTTAAAGAGGCGGCGGAGAAGGCTAAACACGAGCTTTCGTCAACGATGGAGACCATCATCAACCTGCCGTTCATCACAGCGGACGCAACAGGCCCGAAACACCTCAACATCACGATGACCAGAGCTAAACTCGAGAGCATCGTCGAGGATCTTGCGAGAAAGACGCTCGAGCCGTGCAAACAGGTCCTTGCAGATGCAAAACTTACGGTCAAGGATATCGACGAAGTCATCATGGTCGGTGGTATGACCCGTATGCCTCTCGTTCAGAAACTGGTCAAGGAGTTCTTCCAGAGAGAGCTCCACAAGGGCGTAAACCCGGATGAGGTCGTTGCTATCGGTGCTGCGATCCAGGGCGGCGTCCTGAAGGGCGATGTAAAGGATGTCCTTCTTCTCGACGTAACACCTCTTTCACTCGGAATCGAGACTCTGGGCGGTGTCTTCACGAAGCTTATCCCCAGAAATACCACGATCCCTGCAAAGAAGACAGAGATGTTCTCTACGGCCCAGGACAACCAGCCGGCCGTTCAGGTCAGAGTCTTCCAGGGCGAAAGACCAATGGCAAACGAGAACA
>JAEEGL013797667.1_pt1 | contig 27736 bp, 19 predicted proteins | sample 9134231 | NCBI WGS metagenome assembly JAEEGL01 (sample SAMN16246548, study PRJNA631951) | gut metagenome | biome: gut microbiome; feature: rumen; material: fiber-attached | host: Bos | place: Iran: Karaj | collected 2018-10
ATTGCCTTGCAATCCTTGAGTTCCTTGACTTCCTTTGGTTCCTTGATTGCCTTGCAATCCTTGAGTTCCTTGACTTCCTTTGGTTCCCTGGTTGCCTTGCAAACCTTGTGCGCCTTGGTTGCCTGTGGTTCCCTGGTTTCCTTGCAGACCTTGTGTGCCTTGGTTGCCTTTGGTTCCTTGGTTTCCTTGCAATCCTTGAGTTCCTTGATTGCCTGTAGTTCCCTGGTTGCCTTGCAGACCTTGTGCGCCTTGGTTGCCCTTTGTTCCTTGGTTGCCTGTGGTTCCTTGATTGCCTGTGGTTCCCTGGTTGCCTTGCAGACCTTGTGCGCCTTGGTTGCCTGTGGTTCCCTGGTTGCCTTGCAGACCTTGTACGCCTTGGTTGCCCTTTGTTCCTTGGTTGCCTGTGGTTCCTTGATTGCCTGTGGTTCCTTGATTGCCTTGCAACCCTTGTGTGCCTTGGTTGCCTTTGGTTCCCTGGTTGCCTTGCAATCCTTGAGTTCCTTGGTTACCCTTGGTTCCTTGGTTGCCTTGAAAACCTTGTACGCCTTGGTTGCCCTTTGTTCCTTGGTTTCCTTGCAACCCTTGAGTTCCCTGATTGCCTGTGGTTCCCTGGTTTCCTTGCAGACCTTGTGTTCCCTGATTGCCTGTGGTTCCCTGGTTGCCTTGAAGTCCTTGTGTTCCCTGATTGCCTGTGGTTCCCTGGTTTCCTTGCAGACCTTGTGCGCCTTGGTTGCCTGTGGTTCCCTGGTTGCCTTGCAGACCTTGTGTTCCTTGATTGCCTGTGGTTCCTTGGTTTCCTTGCAGACCTTGTGTTCCTTGGTTGCCTGTGGTTCCTTGATTGCCTTGCAATCCTTGAGTTCCTTGACTTCCTTTGGTTCCTTGATTGCCTTGCAATCCTTGAGTTCCTTGACTTCCTTTGGTTCCCTGGTTGCCTTGCAGACCTTGTACGCCTTGGTTGCCTTTTGTTCCCTGGTTGCCTTGCAGACCTTGTGCGCCTTGGTTGCCCTTTGTTCCTTGATTGCCTTGAAGTCCTTGTTCGCCTTGAATACCTTGAATACCCTGAACGCCGTCATCTCCTTGCAGACCTTGAATACCTTGTTCGGAAGCTTCACCTGCTATACCTTGAACACCTTGTTCTCCATATAAACCTTGAACACCTTGTTCTCCTTTATCTCCTTGTAATCCTTGTTTTCCTTGTACACCCTGTGTTCCCTGATTTCCGTTATCTCCTTGCAGACCTTGAATACCTTGTTCCCCTTGCAATCCCTGTATTCCTTGAAATCCATATTCACCCTGCAATCCTTGTATTCCGTTTTCTCCCTGCAAACCTTGTTTTCCTTGCAGACCTTGTGCGCCTTGTACACCTTGTGCGCCTTGATTTCCTGCATCTCCTTGCAGACCTTGTTCGCCCTGCAATCCTTGAATACCTTGGTTGCCTTGCAGACCTTGTTCCCCTTGCAATCCTTGATTGCCTTGATTTCCCTGCAGACCTTGTGTTCCTTGGTTGCCTTGCAATCCTTGTTCTCCTTGCAGACCTTGAATTCCTTGATTTCCATGCAGACCTTGATTGCCTTGATTTCCCTGCAGACCTTGTGTTCCTTGGTTGCCTTGCAATCCTTGTTCTCCTTGCAGACCTTGTTCGCCTTGCAGACCTTGAATTCCTTGATTTCCATGCAAACCTTGATTGCCTTGATTTCCTTGCAGACCTTGTGTTCCTTGGTTGCCTTGCAATCCTTGAGTTCCTTGTTCCCCTTGTAACCCTTGAATACCTTGGTTTCCTTTAGTTCCTTGTTCGCCCTGCATACCTTGTTCGCCCTGCAATCCTTGAACACCTTGTTCTCCTTGCAATCCTTGGATACCTTGATTTCCATTGTTTCCTTGCAATCCTTGTTCACCTTGCAGACCCTGTTCGCCTTGCAATCCTTGAGTTCCTTGTTCCCCTTGCAATCCTTGAATACCTTGGTTGCCTTGCAGACCTTGTTCGCCTTGTACACCTTGTGTACCTTGTTCACCTTGCAGACCTTGAGTTCCTTGTTCTCCCTGCAAACCCCGCAATCCTTGTTCGCCTTGAAGACCTTGAGTTCCTTGTTCTCCCTGCAAACCCTGCAATCCTTGTTCGCCTTGAAGACCTTGAACACCTTGCAGACCGTCATTACCTTGCAGACCTTGAATACCTTGCTCGGAAGCCTCGCCAGCTATGCCTTGAACACCCTGATCCCCTTGCAGGCCGTCATTGCCCTGCAATCCCTGCACACCTTGCTCGGAAGCCTCGCCCGCTATACCCTGAACACCTTGGAATCCGTCAAAACCTTGTATTCCCTGAATACCTTGAATACCCTGTATTCCTTGGAATCCATCTTCTCCGGAAGTTCCCCTGTGTCCGCGTATGCCTTGAATACCCTGTATGCCGTTACGTCCTTTTTTCTGTTTCGGAGGACAAGTATAGCAGCAGATTGTATTGTCAATATTGTTGATGAAAATCTGCTGTATATATTGTATATATTGAACACCTTGAACAGATTCCGACTCTTTGCTCATTTCAACAAGCCATTCCTCAAAAGTCAAAGATGAACCGCTTGCTTCGTATTGATCATAGTAATCCATAACATAAACATCCGATTTGTCAAGTTTCGGTTCGCTATAAAAATCAATGTTTATGTTCTGTTCATCAATCCATTCGTTAAAAGTCAATGAAGAACCGCTTTTTAAATACAGTTCGTAATAGTGTTTGATTTCTATATCTGACATACAAAATTATTTTTTGGGTATATATATCAGATATATTTATAAAATTTCACGGTTTTATCTCAATCAATTTTTTTCCTTCTTTCTTGATACAAGGCAATCCGGCAAGTTTCGCGTGCCAGTTGATTGATGCTATCAGATAAAGGCTCGCAAAACTGTTCAATGCATTGGGATGCGGATTTTTCCTTATTTTCCAAGGTTTCAGTTTCATTATGAAATCGTTTGGATATATGCCGTAAAGTGTTGACTTGTAAACACAGGAAAGGCATTTCCTTTCGGTTTCCTTTATTTTCCCATAGAGTTCTTTCCATTTCTGTTCCGACATTTCGTTTATCGTGAAACTCATCAGTTTCAATGTTGAAACATCTGCATCGTCCTGCGACATGAGTTTTCCTGTATCCCTGTTCAAATAAACGCTGTGCTTTCCGTTGTCAAGTTTCTTAAGATTGTCAAGACTTATTTCGGAATGGTTTTCTTCAGACCATTCAATCTTGCCCATTCTGTCAATCTCTTTTTTGTATTCAATGTTTTTCTTGAAATACCAGTGATAGTCAGGCAGTTTCACACGGAAAAACATGTTCTCGCAATTGCAGTATTCTGGTTCCATCCATTCATACAGATTGTGTTTGAATTCCGAACAACTGAACATATAGGACATGTCTGTAACATTGTCTATGTTCCACATGCCTATGTCCTTGTTGAACTTGGAACCCTCGAACATCCCGCGCATTGTCCTGACATTTCTTGTGTCCCATAGACTTATGTCGTTGTTGAACTCCGAATGTGAGAACATTCCCGTAAAATATATGGCGGAGGAAGTGTTCCATGCCAAAAGGTTGCCGTTGAACTTGGAGTGGGCGAACATGCTTATGAAACTCACCCCTTTGGAAACATCCCATTTTGAAATGTCGCCGTTGAATTCCGAATATTCAAAAACCCTTGAAAAATCCGTCACTTTTGAAACATCTATGTGGTTTAGGTCGGCATCCCATCCGTATTTGTCAATCTCCTGTTTCACGCACTCAATCAGATCATAGCTGGTTTCCACTACAATCGGCGGTCGTTCCGTTGACTTTTTCAATATAACAGATGAACTGAAAGACATTTGTATATATTTTGGATATATATAATATAACAAAAACAGAGTGCATATTCACACTCTGTCTGTTTTTTTGTCATTGTCCGTTTCTCTTTTTCTCGTATGCATCTATAAGATGGTCAACGATTTCATGCCTGTGGTTTTCTTTCAGTTCTATATTGACCATTCCTGGGATATGCTCTGCACATTCGCACATGAACTTGAAACCGCTGTCCCCTTTGTGCTTCAGGTCTATCTGGGAAATGTCCCCGCATATTATGACTTTTGATCTGAGACCTGTCCTTGTGACAATCATTTCCATCTGCTCGTCCGTGATGTTCTGTGCTTCGTCAACAATCACACAGGCATCCATGAATGTTATGCCCCTCATGAAAGAAACAGGAAGTATTTCAAGTGTTCCGTCGTTTATCCATTTTTCAACAAGTTCCCTCTTTTCCTTTCCGAGCAATGTATAGAAATTCTGGTATATGGGTTGCACCCATGGATCCAGTTTCTCCCTTATGTCGCCAGGAAGGAAACCTATATCCTCTTTGGAAACTGTCGGCCTTGTGATTATTATTTTGTCAAACTCTTTTTTGAACAGTCCGTCAAGTGCTATCTGACAGGCAAGGAGTGTTTTTCCCGACCCTGCTTTGCCATGCAACACGCTTATTGTGTTGTTCAGTATGACATTCTTTGCATTTTTCTGCTCTCCGTTCAGCTGTATCCTGAACTTTGCGTTTTTCTCTGTTTTTTCAACAGAATCTTTTGTTTTATTTTGTGACATAGAAACAAAATGGGCAATCCATTTATTTTTTAATCGTTTTCACAACACAATATAAGATATGTGTTCGAATCATCGCCTTCGCAAGTCAAATTCGCAGCATACATTTTTATGTTTCTTGTTATCCAATTTATGTTGCGAACATTATAATACTCATATATATACAGGTCATCGTCCCTGTATTCATATGAATGCGCTCCAAATTTATCGGCGTAATACACGGTCTTTTTCACATTGTCTATAATATAATCAACAACTGGGGATACCCCTTTTTGCAATTTATCTATATCATTTATCGGAGAATATCCGTAAACGCAATATTGCAATTCGTCGTTTAACTGAACCGTCCCCTCGTAATTCCCGCCGAAAGTGTATTCCTGATACGGATCAACGCCGAACGTGTCCTCCACGTCGCCTTCCCCTTCTCTATATGTTTTGGACGTGTCGCAAAGTTTTTTGATAAAATCGGACGGTTCAAATTCTTTAATCGGGGGATAATGGATTTTTGTCATCATAAGCACAAGATCTTCGCCGGTCATTCTTTCCATGACATCTTCACGGAAATCTTCATAGTCAGCATCAAAAGAAATGCACATTTCCTCAATGTCAAGTTGACTGTTATATCCGTGTTTCCTCCAGTCATCGAGAATTTCATCAGCCGAATGGAAAACGCCGTCATCACTTGTTATTCTTCGTGAAGCATTGTTTTCGTTTATGAAATCACTTATGTTTTTAATGCGTGTCATATTTTTTATATTATTATATTATATTGTTTGCAAGACCTTGGCAAATGGTCTATAAAGTGCGCCGTCCGGAATTCGAATCTCGGATATACGGGTTCTTACCCCATATGTTTTCATTAAACTAACGGTGCATGGTTTATTTATTTTCGGACTATTCCTGATAGTCCCTTGTATCAATGTAGCATCTTGATATTTCGTCATAGTTCGGATCGGCACACCACTTCATCCATGTGTTCATCATGCAGTATTTTATGTCTTCGTTGTACACAATGAACAGAACCTTGTTTTTCATCGGTATGAGTTTTTTCAAGGATGATGGGTAGAATTCCCCGTCAGTCAAGACAAGCCATACTGAATAGTGGTCGGTCTGGAAATTGTTTAGCATGAATTTCACACATTCCGAAACTTCGGTGCCGTCTCCTGCATTGTTGTGCTTGCAGATATACATAATGTCCGAAACTGTCTTGCTTTTGTCTTTTTTTATATCATCCGCTTTGAAATACACAGATGATTCCTTGTCAAGATAATCCGCCCAAGGTATGACAGTTATCCCGGAAAATTCAAGTTTTTCGCAACAGTCAACGATTGTGTTTGAGAAAAGTTCGAGTATTTTATAGTTTATTGATCCTGACGTGTCAACAAGAATGTTTATGTTTTGAGGCGCCGAATCCCCTTTCGGATGGAAAGGTTGTATCATGTCATGAGCGATTGTCCTTTTGTTGCCCCATCTTATTTTCTTGTGGTCCGCTATCTTATGTCTCCTGTTTGCGAATAGAGTGTTTGCTTCAAGGAATTTTTTCACAATCTCTTCCCAAAGTTTATTGATCTCCATACTTGCGATTTTTACCTTTGTGAATATCTTGCTGAGGTTTCTTTTCGGACTTTTTCTTATTATGTCATCGCGAAGTTCCTTCATCTCATCTTTACCGACAGTTTCCTTTCCGCTGATTTCGTTGATTGTTCTCTCTATGCTTTTCTCACTGAAACCGCTGTTGCGCAAAGATTTCGGAAGTTTCTCCCTGATTTCGGACTGTTTTATGACCTCTCCGACCATTCTCTGCTGCGGGGCTTCGTCACTGTGGTTTATCTTGCCGTATCCTCCATCCCTTATCTCTTCCCTTCTTTTTTTGTTCTTTTCCTTTCTCAAAGAACTTCTTTTCTCATTGTCCGATGTTCCGACACCATGCTGCTTTTTGCCATTTTCTTTTCTTTCACGGCTGGAATCCCCGTTTGACTTTCCTTCTTGATCATCCGAATCGCTTTCCGAATCATTGTCGGAATCGCTTTGCGAGTTGCTTTGGGAATCGCTTTTGGAACTGCTTTGCGAGTCGCTGTCTGAACTGCTGTCTGAACTACTGTCGGAATTGCTACTTTGGTTGTCTGCCGCGTCAACTGCTTTGTCTGCTGCGTCCTGTGCCTTTTCGTTTTCGTTTCTTGCTTTTTGCGCATTGTCCTTTGCCGCTTTTTCGTTTCCTTTCTTTGCGGCTTCCATTGCATTGTCTGCTGCATCCTGTGCTTCATCTGCGGCATCTTGGGCGTCGTTTGCCATATCCTGTATCTTGTCCGCTTTTTCCTGTGCCTTGTCCGCCTTGTCCTTTGCGTCTTTGTATTTCTGGGAATCTTCCCCATATTTTGTCTTTGCCTTTTCAGCAGCATCCGTAAGTTCGTCCGCTACATCCTGTGCGTCGTTTGCTGCGTCTTGCGCGTCGTTTGCTGCGTCTTGGGCATCGTTTGCCGCGTCTTGTGCAGCATCGGCGGCCTCTTTTGCGGACATGTCCGAAACATTTTTCTTTGAGGATTTGCTTTTGCTGTCTTTTGTTTTTTCATTCAATTCTTCGGCGGCATCTTCTGCAAACCATGAATTCATGCTCGCATCTGCATTTGCGTCTTTTGCATCGTCAGCGAATTTGTCTGCATTCTCGGCTTCTTTTTTGGCAGTCTGCTCATCTCCGTTCTTTGCGGCATTGCTTGATTTTTTTGCAGCGTCCTGTGCCTTGTCTGCAGCATCTTGGGCTCTGTCGGCAGCATCCTGTGCGTCCTTTGCCGCTTCTTTGGATTCATCTGCCAAAGACTTGGCATCTTTGTATTCTTTGGAATTCTCACCGTATTTGTCTTTAATGCTCTCCGCTTCGTTTTCGGCAGCATCCGCTGAATTCTGGGCGCCCATTGCCTTTTGTCTTGCATTGTCGGCAGATTTCTGCGCCTTGTCCGCTGATTTCTGTGCATGTTCGGCCGCTTCTTCTGCAGACATTTCGGAAACATCCTTGCTTCCTTTTGAACCGCCTTCGCTGCCGTCATTGTCCTCATCGGAATCCTCATCGGACGGCAACAGACTGTCGTCATCGTCAGAATCCCCGGAACCACCATTCTTCGGAGGAACAATCGCCCTTTCCTTGTGTGTTTCAGGTTTGTCCTCTTTCGGTTGTGGTCCTTTCGGTCCCATTCCGTTCTGCAACGAGTTCTCTATCTCTTCAATAGAATCTTGCAAACCCTGTATTAAACCATCATCATATTTCTGATATTTCTGGTCTTTGTCTTGAACCGTTGATTCGTTTATATTTTCCATAATGCTTAATGTAATTTAATATAACAAAACTAAATGTTAGGGAAACGCTTCTTCAACTCATCCGCAACTTTGTTCATATCACCTCCGTTTTTAAGGAAAATATCCCCGAATTCATCAAGTGTGGCGGTTGCGTTCCTTTTCATTGCCTTATAGAGTTTCCTTATTAGTTCACGACCTTCCCTGTGTCCGTCTTTCCATTCCGTACTTGTCGCTATCTTGTTTCCTTTCTCATTGTTTCCGTTATTGTCGTCGTCTTGTTTGTTCTTGTTGTTTTTATTTGGATTGTGCCTCTGCGGTTTTGATTTGAATTTGTCAACAACATTGCTGAAATCGGATATGATTGTTTCCATGGGAAGTCCTGCGACAACAGGGTCATAACAACCGCCTTGTTCTCTCCAGAAATTATCATCACAGATTTTATCGCCGACCATCATGTCATTTATTTCAAGGTCGCCTGCAATGTTGAGGTCTTTCCAGTTTGCCTTGATACTGTTTGCCTCATTGTATGAATGCATTCTCGGTATATGGGCAAGCATTGAATGCATTGCCTCATGATACAATATCTTGAAAACGGATTCGGATTTCATTCCAAGACCAAACGGTGGTTTGTTGTAAAGAAAACCGACATTTATATAATACACCATCTTGTTGTCCACACACATTGTGTCTGTTATCAAATCGTCAAGAAGATATATTATTGTCGCATTGCGGATATATTTGTATTCATAGGGATATTTGTTTTTGAACAGCATCAACCCGCCGTTTACAACATCAACAAAATCACTGCCATCAACAATATTTCCGTCACTCATGCGGATTTTGCCAAGTTCGATAAGATCACTTGCATTGCCGCCTTCTATGTTATTGTGACTTTCAAGCAATATTGAATATTGTGAGGAATTTAATATGTAATTGTTCATCTTGTTAAAAATATTTTAAATTCTCCGGGCAAATGCCCGGAGAATTATAAACTTGTTTTTGTTAAATCATGCTGTTCGGAATTGACTTTATGAGACTCTTCATATTGATCTTCGGATGACTCAACTGGTAATTGTTCCATATTTCAAGATATTTCTTGCTTGTAGGATCATTTTCTTTGTAGTTCACACCAGTCAAATCGCAATATTTGTAAATTCTAGCTATGAAGTCGCTTGAAGTGTTTCCTGTGTTTCCGTCAAAATTGTTTTCAAGGAACTTGATGAGTTTTTCAAGTTCGTCCACAGGAATGGGATTGTTGACATTGTACATGCGTTGGATTTCACGTTTCAAGTGATTGGTAACTGTAACCGATTTTGCATCCTCTGCAACTTTGAGATTCGGATCTTTCATAATATCAGCATATGTATATTTGAAAGCACCGAAAGCGTTGTTGTCTTCATAATCCTCCACGTATTCCTTTGCTATTTTGTCTGGCAGGAATGTCCTTACTGTAAGCAGGAAATCATCTCCAAGTTCGGTATATGATTTAAGTCCGCGTATTTTGCATTTGCGGTTGAGCTCCTCTATGCAGAAAGACCATTGACGAGGACTTATCTGCCTTGTCTTGTTCTGTGCGGTTGATTCAGTCGGATCAATGTTGTGCCATCTTGATGTCGGTCCATCAACACCTCTTGCACCGATGAATTCAAGTGTGAAATCGTCAAAACCGCCCTTTTCTTTCGCCCATTTACACCATTCCTTGAAATCGGGGAGGAAGTTGATTGAAGCAAACCTCTGTTTGAGTGCATCGCTCAAACCTTGCCAGTTCTGGTTGACCTGTATGTCGTCAGTCGGCCTGTTTGAACATGCCATGCAATACCACTTGTCTCCAAGACGATAACCTGAAGCGGTTTTTCTGTTCATCATAATCTGCGCGATACCGAACAGAGTGTCTGGGTCTGCACGCAAAAACTCGTCAAACATCAAGATACCTCCGCCACCGTGAACTTCGGTTGTTTCCCTGCTGTAACTGTTTTTATTGGATTTGTCTATTATGACATCAACCTGACCGTTTGCATCGGCATTTCTTATTGCGTCTATATCAGGATCTCCAGTAGGTTTCCACATAGGAAGCCATGTTTTAGGAGCGTCCGATGATTTTTCGGAAATATAAGTCATGAGTTGTTCATCGGTCAAATTCTTTTTCTTTATCAACTCCTGCACTTCAGGTATCTGTTTTATTCTCAAAACATCAGTGTTTGTTATTTTGACAGGCATCGGCATGGAAAGGTCGCCGGCTTGAAGAACTGAACAGTCCACAACAATCAATGACATTTTGTTGGCATCGGTTCCTCCGTTTTCCTCTATGGCTTTGTTAGCCGCTTCTATAAGGACACTTGGGATACTTGTCTTGCCAATACCAGGCGCACCCCACACAAGCATCGGTTTGCCGGTCGGTTTTCCGTATTTGACGATTTCATTGAGATTGTCGTTGATTGCGTTTTCAAGTTGTCTTGTATTATAGTCAGGGGCATCAATATTCATATAAGTCTGTCCGTTTTCGGTTTCCACTGCTTTCAAACCGACACGTCTTTCATTGACTTCGTAAGATTCCTTTACACCTGCTGCATTTGAAACATAATCCAGGAATTTGAGGTAGTTGTCGTATTCCCTGCTTCCTTCTTCAATCTTGTCATAATATCCTGGTTTTTGAGGATAATTGACGCCTTTTCCGATTTCGGCATAGACGCCGTTGACTCCGTTGTTCTTGATGAAGTTCACTATGTTTTCCGGAAGGTTTGCACCGAACATGTCGAAAGTCTTTCCGATGACAAAGACAAATCCGTTGCGGAGTTTTATGCCTATGTTTTGGAAAGTCTCCTTTATTCTGGTTGCGGTTTTCTTTATGAAATCACCAACCCTGCCTTCGTTGACACCGTAGTGTTCGGCAATGAATTCCGAAGAATCCATGACATGATATGATTTGTTTTCTTCTACGTCCATAATAGATTGATTTTTATATGATTTTAATGTTTTCACTTTTCTTTGAATATCGTCCTTATTCCCAGCCCACACTTTCATTTTCTTCCTTGACATTTCGGCGGCATCGGATGATGTCTGCCCGATTATAGGAAGATATTCAGGACTTGATATGGTGCTTTCCCACCCGTCTATGACATCCTGCTTGTCAAAATCGGAACCCGTGAACATGTTGACAGAATTGCTGCAATTCTTGAGTTGCCAGTCACGTATGGAATCATTGTTGAATGTTGATTTGTAGAACATTCCCTCAAAATTCTTTCCGTTGGAAACATTCCAACCGCTCAAATCCACATTGGGCAGATCCTTGAAAGCGAACACTGCGGAAAAATCAGTGACACTCGTGACATTGAAAAAAGAATACGGGAGTTCCACATCCTGTGTCGTCACGCCTTCAAGCTCACCTTTTGTTATCATATCGTAATAAAGGTCAGACACGAAGTTGATGTCGTTGTCGTTCTGCTGCACATATGCCCTGTCCCCCTTGTTTGACAAAGTGATTTCCTGATGGGACATCCAGTCGGTTGCCGCATTCTTTTTCTTGTCCTGACCTATTGTGACAGGGTTTTTCTTCGCAGACTCGCGTTCCCAGTCATCCATTGACTTTATGGGTTTCTCGTCAGGTATGCTGTTTTCCAGATCATCATCGGAATCAATCGCATCATCGAAGAAACCGCTCTCGTTGATCACCATGCTCGATTTCCTGCTGTCAAGGAGTTCTTTCACGGATTCGGAAATCATGGATTCATGTTCCTTGTAGAACTCTTCGTACATTTTTCGTTTTTCGGAAATCGGAATTGACTTGTCAACCTTGTTCCAGAAATTCTCCTTTGAGTATTTTGAAACAATACCGATATTATAATTCAAATAATCCATATCTTGTAATTTATATATTATTTTTCAGTTGAGTTCATTTGTTTGATGAGAAGACGTTTCCAGTCCCTTCCTGCCCTTATCCTTTGTTCAAGGGCGCCGTTCACAAACGCCCTCCAAGTGAGGTATTTGCCTCGTTTGTTCTTGAGTTCGTTTTCAACGACTTCTATGACATCATCAACAAACGCAGGCGGAACAACCCAGCTGTCGTCATTCGTCTCCTTGATTTTTTCAAGTCTTTGCTTGATTTTTGTCCATATGACAAGAACAGGAGGGGCGATTCTGACAAACTCGCATCTTGAACGGATTGCGCTCCATGAACCTTTGAGGTTTTTCTCCATTTCGTCCTCCGTTGCATTTGTTATTATCAGGAATCTGCTCATGATTTCCATTTCATCAGGAACCATGCGTTCCCTTGTCTTTTGTTCATTGCCTTTTCCCTGCTGCACACGTGAACGGACTTTCCTGTTGTATGTTTCCGGGCATTCTTTGTAGTACATTTTCTTGTAGTTCACAATGCCGCCTTCCATGCAATCGGAAAGACTGTAGAAATTCCCTTTCGTCTTATCGCCTTCGGCAGTTCCTGCAGGTGCGGTGACTGTCGGGAATTTCCCCTTTGCCTCAAGTGCCTTTTTCCAGAAGGAAACCTGGAATGCGCTGTCAAACAGGTTAGGGGTGTCGTCAAACACAAGCACTTTGCCGTTGTTGTTGTAAATGAAACTGTAAAGTTCCCTTGCAGAACAACTTGAATTGTCACGTTCGGCATAATCGACATTCTTTATAAGTTTCATGTCGCTCTTGATTTGTTCCCATGTTTCTGATTTTCCGATACCGCCGACACCGGAAATGAACACCGCCATTGTTCCGATGTTGATGTTTTCAAGTTTCTGTATCCTTGAAAGCTTGCAGTATTTCACAAGTTCCTCGGTCACGAACCTCAAATCCTCCATGTCGTCAAAATAGGCATCCGCTTCCTCGCAGAAATCATCAAAACCTCCGTCATAGTCATAAATGTAAGGGACAATGCTCACATCAATCCCCCTGTATGTCTGCTGTATCTTGTTGACACTTCCGGGTTGGCCGAAAGACTGTGCCACGTTGACCGTCTCGTTTGTGGAAACGGTGACACCAAGTCCGATTTGCTTGTCTGTGCAAAGGAACTTGACAATGGAACAATATGTTTCAAGACCTGCACCTTTTCTTACAGGTTGTCCTTCCGAAAGAATTTCTCGGTATTCCAGACCGGCCTGCGTTCCTGTGCGGAGTGCCTTGACTATCTCAGTCGGAATGAAATTCCCTTCAAGTTTTTTGAGTTCCTCTCCAAGTGCCACTATGCCTCCTGCAGTTATTGTTGCGCCCAATTGTGTCGGCCTGTTCGGGTTTTTGCCTTCCCTGTAATCGTTCACATAGTTCACGATTTTCCTGTAAATCGGAAGACCGTCAGCATCGTTATAGACTCTTGCGAAGTCCTCGCTTTCCGCAGCCTCGTTAACTGCATAGGAATCGTCAAAAACGGTTTTCTTGCCTTCATAAAGTCCGCTCTTGTATGCATTCGGGTTGTTGATTATGTCAAACAGAAGTCCGAGCATTTTGACAACACCCATGTTCTGTGCGCTTATAACATAGTCTGCAGTCTGGTTGTCAACCTCAAGATTGTAGTCCATATAATATCTTATGACTGCGCTGTCCCTGTTGCCTATCGGAGTGACGGTAACAGCATTGTACGAATCAAGTCCGCACATTATGAGGATTGTTTTCTCGTTGTCTATTGTCTTGAAGAACGCATGTGTGTATGCTTTCCATCCGCAATTCTTGTTGAGCAACTTGACAATGATATCCGCAAGTTTCTTCATTTTCGGATTGTCCGCCACAATAAGATCAGGATTTGCGGCAATCGGTCTGTTGTTCAGTTCGTTTGCCAGATCCAAAGAACTCTTTTTTGATTTTGCGGACTCGTTCAAGGTTTTTGATTTTAAAACCTTCCCTTTCGCGTCTTCCTTGACAACGGAAGACTTGCCAAAGTCTATAAAATCAGATAATTTTCTCATGTTTGTATATATTGGTTATATATTTTATATATTTATATTGCCAGTTTGATTTCAACCTCTTGCGCACGGAACGTGCAGTTGAATGTTTTCATGTCTATGGTGTTGCTTGAAAAATTGAAGTCAAGTCCGTCTATGTTTGTGAAAAGAACGTTCTTGTATTCTATTGTGAAAACTTCATAACCGTAACTGTCAAGAACCCTCATGAAAGGAACTCCCGGTATGAATTTGTCCTCGCTTGAAGAATAGTAATAATGGAAAAGATCGAGCATAAGAAAATAATTCACATACCCGTCATAAAGCTGGTTTGTGACTGTGAATTCCTTTGAAGTGAGTTTTTCCGGACTGAACGGGGATCTGTATATCCTGTTGTAAGATGTTTTCCTGTCGTATTGTTCAACAACATCGAACTGTGTGTTCTGCATGTTGAAACCCTGTATGCCGTAGTTGACATAATCTATACAACGTCCGAACATGTTGCCAGGTATCCTGTCAAGATACGGCATGTATTTCTTTTCAATCTCATCTGGTATGAAAGTCTTTGCGAAAAAGAACTCAAACTGGTTGTTTCTTGCCGGCAACAGCATAAATTATGGATATATTTCAGATATATTTATAATTTATTCCATCTTTTTAAATCTGTTCAACATTGATTCAAGCTGCTCAAAAAATGTCCCTGTATCAAGGGAAACGGTTGTCGGCGTCAGTCTTGCCGTCAACGTCGGAGGCTGTCCCCCACCTTGTTGTGTGTTCCGTGTCGTCTGTTTTGTGTTCCCTGCAGTCTGCGAATTGCCTGTGGTTGTATCGGTCGGGTTTGTATCTCCGTTGCCTCCATAAGTCTGTCCGTTTGCGCTGTTTATCTTTTCTATTATCTTTTCAAGAAGTTCAAAAAGTTCCTTCTGCATTTTGACGAACTCGCTGTGCTTGTCTGTCATTATGCCGAGTGCGCCTATCATCTGCGCATAAGGTTCGAATATCTCGTTGTCTATGCTGTTTATTGCGGATGCTATCCTTTGCGTGTTGGCACTTATGTTTCCGAACACGTCCTCCCTTACCGCAAGTCTGAGTTTTTCAACAAATGCGGTTGCGTGCCTTATGTTTGTGCTTGTTGCGGAAAGTGTCTTCATTCCGTTTGCCATATGGTTTGCAAAGGAAACAAACGACTTGCCTGCCGCCGGAGTGAGTTTGCCAAGACTCGGTGCCGCTTTTGAAAGAATGCCTATGGTATCCGACACAATACCCGCATTTGTTTTTGCCTTGGTCAATCCTGAATTGGTCAGTTTGTTCAACTTGTATAATGTCGGGGTTGTCTTTCCCATAGTGTATATTCCAATGCCTCCGTTTTCCCCGCTTGCCTCATGGTCGTCAAACACCATTCCTATTGTTGACATGTTGATTGCGGTATTCATCACATTAACAGCATTCTTGTAGAACGTGTCTATGGCGGACATGGAGGATGATATGTTTGCGGAACCTCCTGTGATTGTGCTTATGATTGTGTTTATGTTCGCCTTTGCCTTTTCAAAAACATTGTCGCTTCCTGAATTTATGGAAAGGTATGAAAGTCCCGAAACTTTGCCGAACATTTTTGAAGCTTCCGGATTTCCGACAGATGCTGGTATCAAGTCAAATGTTGCGGAAGAATCGTACAGCATTGCCTCTCCTATTGTTGAGAACGCCGTCATTATGGAAACAATGCTCTTTGTAACCCTTGAAACCCCCTCTGTCATTTTCTTGTCTGTCGGGAAAGTTTCGTTCATGTTCTTGTATCCTTCCGCAAGGTTTGTTATCACGGCGCCAATTCCTGCAGCGGCATTCACGGCCATTGCGATATAGGACTGCTTTCCTTCACTCACTCTGACAGTCTTGTTTATCGTGCGCTTGCCGCCTCTCATGACATCCTGCACGACTTCATCGTGGAATGCCTCGTATATTCCGAGTTCCTCTATTTTCTTTCCGAGTTCAAGGAATATTGCAAGATTGGAACAGACAAGTTTCTGTATGTTCCAAGCAACTCCGCTTCCGTCATCCCCTACAATGAAATCTCCTGTGATTGTGGCTGGTTTTCCTATTGCCTTTGAAAGTTTCGGGTCCGCCATTATCTTTGCACCCTCGGCAAGTCCCTTGACAAGATCTCCGATCTGGCTTATGTTTTTCATGGCATTCGCAACATCAACCTTGTGATGTTCAAAGTTTGTTGTCTGTGCGCTTATTTCCCTGACACTTGAAAGTGCCGCACCATATTTTGCGGATGCGGATGATGCTTTCATTGCCGCCGCGCTGAAAGACTCTTCCGTTGTGCCGAACGCAATGAGAGGACCGGTAAGTCCTTCAAGCAATGCGGTAAGTCCTGACGCAACCTGTATTATGAAAGATGTGTTTCCTGCGGGAACAAGTTCCTTGAATTCTTTGAGACCTATTGCAATGTCTTTGATTGTCTTGCCGAGGTCTTTCACTGCCTTTATTCCCTCGTTCACGGCATTTTTGGATTTCATGCGAACAGAGGTTTTCGTGATTTCGTCAAAGGCATCCCCTATCCACAGAATTTTTCTTCTGTAACGGGTTGTGACTATTGTCGTCTGGTCTTTTCCTATCTTTGAAAACACAGCACTCAAACCGCCTACCACATTGGCGACAGATGTTGTGAAACTTTCCATAAAGGAAGGGTCATCAAAGTTTGATCCGATTCCGTTATAGAATTCCATAAGTCCTTTGGATATGGATTTCAGAGCATCCCCCATTTTCTTTGCGGAACGTATTCCGATTTCCACATCGCTTGGGGCGAATCCGGACAAATCTATTCCTATGAGTTTCTTCAACAGACTGCCTTCCTGCTTTTCTGTTTTTGCGCCCATCTGACCGAATGCGTTATAAACGGCACCGATTGATGTTACAATGCCTTTTATGTCATCTTCGTTTATGTTTGCGGATTTCCAATCCGAAAGTCCTTTTGCAAGTTCCCTTATGGCATTGCTTGCTGCGGTAAGAGCGGCAGCACTTGTTGTGATTGTTCCCAAATTGAACGGGGCGAAAATGGCACTGCTGATGCCTTTCAAAATGACTTTGCCGTCTCGTTTTCCTTCAGGATTGCCCTGAAATGCAAGTTTTATCCTGTCAACACTTTTGCACAGGAATTCAAGTTTGTCGTTGTCAACAGAAACTTTGTTCCATTCTCCGAGTGCTTTTCCGAGTGCAAGGACGGCGCCTCCTGCCGTTATCATTGCGGCAGCTCCCATTGTTATGAACGGCGCGACAACAGGTATGCCTATTGCTGCGAATTTCAATGCGAAATTCTTGATTATGTCGGCATAAGAATTTGCGGTCTTCATATCTATGCCGTTCATGGATTCGTTCATGCTCTTCAATCCGAGACCGAATGCCGCTATACCTCCCGATATGGCAAGGGAAGCGGCAGCACCAAGTGCTATTGCGGCCGGAACAGGACCGAGACCCATTATTCCGAATTCAACACCAAATGCACCGAGCAGACCTGGACCCAACCAAAGTTCCCCTGCGGAACTTTCTCTTATCGGTTTCATGAGGAAAGTCAACCCGAAACCGAATGCCGCTATTCCGACAGACATTGCCAAAGATGTTGCGGCACCGAGAGCGACACTATTAGCGTTGTTTCCGATTTCCTTGAATATGAGCATTGAACCGTACATCATTCCGAAAATGGCAACGGTCTTGAACATTTCTCCCCAATCCATTTTTCCGTTTTCGGATTTCCACATGTCCTTGACAAATGTGTTGGCAATCCAAAGACTTCCGCTGAACACAACATATCCGAGAGACATCAGAATGACACTCAATGCACCGTTCTTCACATCTGCAGAAGTTTTGGGTGCGCCTATCTTGTTGTAAAGATAAAGGCTTCCGAGCATCAACGCCATTATTCCAATATCCATGACCAATGCCCCGATATCCTTTCCGCCTTTCCAATCGCCAAGTATAGACCTGCTTATCTGATGGACAACATAGAACGACAATGCGAATGCCATGAACCCTACCGCCATCATCACAATACTCAAACCTCCGTTGAGAACCCTTTTTGTATTTTTCGTACTTCCTATTCTCCTATAGACAGCATATGCTCCGAGCATAAGGGCGAACATAGGCGCAATGGAGGCGACTGCGATAATGTCTGTCGGATTAAACTTGCCGTCAGACATTGCGTTTCCGACTATCGCTTTCGTAACCATATAGCTCACAAGAATGGAATATGTGAACAATATGAACGAACCGCTCATCAAAGCAACTGCTGCGCCTCCAACAAGAACGTTCTTGGAACTCTTGGCATTTCCGATCATATTGAACAAGGCAAGACTTCCGAGCATCATTCCGTAAGTCAACACGGCACCGCCCATGGATATGGCATTTGTCGGATCAATCTTGTTCTCTTTGCCCATAAGCATGTATTTGAATATCATGCTTGTGGCAAGCAACGACAACGTGAAACCTATCATTGACATGTACATAAGTTCCATGTTTATCGCTGCCGATCTGAGTCTTATGCTTACATTCCTTCTGCCTATCATGCTGAACAGCAGAGTGGAACCTTTTATAATCAGGAACGACATTCCAACTCCGACCATTGCCGGAACAGCCAGTATGGAAACAAGTGCCATTGCTGCCGTGAATTTGAGCATTGACACCGCTATCATGCTCAAATTCAATGCGGCTGTCACTGATTTCTTTGTCGCTGCGACACGTCCGAGAGGGTGTATCATGAAAAGTGCTTCCCTTATTATAATTCCGGAAAGTGCAACCCCTATCATTGCAGGAGGTGCTAGTATCACATTCAATGCCATGTATGCATTGAATTCAAGTATGGATTTGGAAATCCTTTTGAGGTTTCTTGCGGCAACTGCGGATTTTGCTATTGATTTGCTTCCTGACAGAGGACGTATCGCTTCAAGAGTTTCCGATATCGCTTTCTTTGAAAGTTTTGCCCCGATTATCGCAAAAGGCGCAAGCAATGTGGATTTCGCCATGTTCTTGACAACATGCCCGATTTCCTTTGATATTGCATTAAGACTTTTTATTGAACTCTCGTTCTTTTTCATGTTTGCCGGATTGAAATCCTTTTTGTGTTCCTCAAACACATCAAGAATGCCGCCGATTATGTTCTTGGTTTTCTTCTTGATCATTTTGGATTTCAGAAGTCCGATTTTGTCAATCTCCCTTGCTGCCTCCGCAAGTGCCTTGGCAAGTTCGCCGACACCTTTTCCTCCGCTAACATCAGGCACCTTTATTTTTGAAGAATCCCCTGTGCCAAATTTTGTTCCCCCTATTTTTTCCTCAACCTTGTTCTGAAGAAGTTTGTTTGTGACATTCCTGCTTCTGCTTGTGTTCTTTGCGATTTGGACTGCAACTTTTGTAACATTGTCAATCTGCCCGCCTATGAACATAAGAGAGGAATTCAACTTGTCCATTCCTGCATTTATGGAACCTGCCACAGCAGTCGCCATTCCGGCGCCTGCGACAGCACCTGCACTTGCCTGTTTCTGCGCAGCATCGTTCAAGGACTTCAAGGAACCGTCTATTGTCTTTTTGAGTTCCTTTGCGGTTGTTTTCAGGAGTTTGCTTCCATCGGACAAAGTGCGGGAACAGTTCAATATGGCATGGTTTATTGAAACAAGGTTGCTGTTTATCTCGCCGCCCTGCGAATTCATGCATGCTTCAATGGACTGCATTGGAGCGAACAAATCGGATATTGTTGCCGGTCTTCCTGCCATTCAGAATATTGTAGTTTGTTTATTTATAAATAAAAAAATAAAATAAATAATAATATGTCACGAATTTTAAAAATTGAAGATTTCATCAATGAAAGTCGCGGGGCGTCTTTTAAAAACAGGACTCCTGACAGATTCTATGAACCAGAATCCGGAAAAATCCAAAAACAAATGCTGGACAAATACAACAGCATATTAAGAGATTATTTTTTTGATTACAGTTATTTTGATTTTTCCTTGGATAACTTGAGTTTGGAATATGATGGCAGGGATGCAGCATATAGATTTTTCAAAGTAAACGCCGACATTAGAACAGGTGAAGGAAATAATCCGTATATAATCCAGATATATTTTGAAGCCAATACAGACAAAACAGACCCACATACTTATTTAGGTGATTGCGCTTGTATCACTGACAAATACGACAAACCATTATTTCACGAAACAACGGATTTGACAAGTTCGCAAATCAATTTTTTAAGTTCAAAGGGTTTTGAACCGTTTTTTGATGAAAATGAAGATTGTTCTTGCTTAAAAATAATATCTGATAAATTATTGATAGACGGTTTCTACAATTGGCTGACAAAAGAAAAAGGCGTTGAAAATACGTTGACATTGGCGGACGACATTCCTGAAATCACAAGAGGAAATAATTTGGTAAACATATCGTTCGCATATAGGCCAAATGAAGACACTTGGCATGGATCAACCGAACCGACAAAAGCAAGAGATGTTGATTTTGAAGATTTTGTCAGAGATACCGTACTTGCATACAATTTGTTGCCTTTGTATTACATGGACTACATTTGTGACAAAGCATTCGGTGATTAAAATAGAAAAGTCACATTCCGAGCATATTACAAAAATCCCGTTTTTTACGGGATTTTTTTTGTGTTCTGAAAATATGGCATGCATTTTATTATTTTATATTTAATAGTGTTAACAATAAATTTCATATATGAAAACTCAACTTATAACAGTAGACGGCACAGTCATAGAGGACCTCAGCAACTGCAAGTACAAGGTAGAACTTGACAACGGCAATGAGATAGTGGCATACATAGCCGGAAAACTAAGAAAAAACAACATAAGGATAATAGTGGGCGACAGGGTTACACTGGAGCTGAGTCCTTATGATTTGTACAACGGAAGAATAACATACAGAAAGAAAGTGGAATACAATGAAGATAAATAAACTTCGCTGGAAAAATTTCACAAGCTGGGGGAACGCATGGAACGAAATGGACTTTGACACAAAGTCAGGTCTTTCCCTCATATGCGGAGTGAACGGATCTGGCAAATCCTCCATATCCAATCTCATTATATACATGATGTACGGACAGATTGACGGATTTACGCAGAAAGACATACCGAACAGGATAAACAAACATTTTGAAGGCGAGATATTTCTTGAATCAAACAACCACAATGTTCACATTTACAGGGCGTTATCCCCAAACGACTTCAAAGTTGAGGTTGATGGGAAAAGCATAGACACTGCAGGGAAGAACAATGTTCAGAAATGGATGGAGGATGAGATTTACGGAATACCCTATTCAATATTCAGGAATTCCATTGTCCTTTCCGTCAATGACTTTAAAAGTTTCGCAGACTTGACTCCGAAGGAGAAACGGGATATAATAGACAGGCTTTTCGGATACAATGTGATAAACGCGGCATCCGTGAAAATAAAGGATGTGCTGAAAAACATAAAAAACGACATATCCGTCTGCGAAAACAACATAGAGGGATATGAATCCTCCATATCAGAAATAGACTCCGCCATATCGGAATTGAAAAACAAGGTTGTAACGGAATCTGTGACAAAAACGGATATAGACAACATTTCAAAGGAACTTTCGGCAAATGCCGCAAAATACAAGAAAACCGTTTCCGAACTTGAGGAAAAAAGGAAAACTCTTTCCGACCTCAACGAAGAAAAGAGAAAGATATCAAACGGACTTGACAGCATAGAGTCCAAACTTGAACTCTATTCAAAGGGGATATGCCCGACTTGCGGGGCGGACCTTAACACGCATGACCACAACGAGATAAAAAGCAGTCTGAACAAACAGAAAGAGGATTTGGAAAACGCATATGAAAAAATATGCGATGACGAGGAAATTGCTAATAGCAATTTCAAAAACTGCGCAACGATAAAGGAATCCCTTGTGGAAGCGATAAACAATCTGAAAGTGGAGAAGGCGAAGGCGGAAACCGCAATGCTTGAGCAGAGCAGGGCGAAAGACGAGCAAATCGCAAACTTCAAAAACATGAGAAAGGGCATAGAGGACAAGATAATCCCGAAGAAAGAGGAACTCTCAAAACTCAACAGGAAAAACGATGTTCTCGGAATTGTGTCGGACATTTTTTCGGAAACAGGTTTGAAGCAATATATATCCAATATATATGTCCCGATGATAAACACTTATGTCAGCGAAGTGTGCGACAAACTCGGAATACCTTACAGGGTTGTGTTCACGACAGGTTACGACTGCATCATAACATTCATGGGGGATGAAATCAGTTACAGGACACTTTCAAACGGGGAGAGGAAAAAGATAGACATTGCAGTCACTCTTGCTTTCCTGAAGATAATCAAGACGAAGATATCCGACATAAACATACTTTTTCTTGACGAGGTTCTGTCATCTATAGATGTGTCGTCATGCAACGAACTTTTGAGGATATTCCACGATTTCTCAAAGGACACAAGTCTGAGAATCTACATGGTTCATCATGCAAACCTTGACTCGACCTGGGTTGACAACATAATAGAAATAGAAAAACAGAACGGTTTTTCACATTTTGTCTGATTTATAAATATAGAAAATATTTTTGTATATGATATTCAAGAAGTTTTGCACTATACACGCATTGGAATACAATGGGGAAAAATGTCCGGAATGCGAAAAGTCTTTATCCGGCAATGTAAGTTTGAAAAAGAAAGATACAAAAGTAAAGAGCAAGAGTTTGAAAAAGAAAAAGGAAGTCAGACAGGAAAACGAAGATGTTTATAACAGCAAATTGAAAGAATTGGTTGAAAAATACAGTTAAATATAGTTTTGTATTCTTATATTTTTATATTTGAATTGGGTTGAAGGTCAGCAATGGCACGAAACTTGCGGAGACAGCGCCCGTCGTTCTGGCTGGGGAACACCCCAGCCAGACCGCCAAAACAAAGAAAGGAAAAACAATATGATATTGATAGAGGACCGAACACACACGACATATGCAAACGACACGGTTGAAGTATGGACTTACAACATGAAGCTCAGGTTCAAACTTGACAAATGCAGGGTCAAGAGATATCCCGAATACTACGAGGTAATCTCTCTGGACGGTCAGCATGTCGCCACTTTTCCGGCAGGCGAAACAGCATTCATGATGAAAACGCCGGAAACAACTGTACAAATAACCCAGACAAAGGAGGAATAAATGCCGAAGAATTTCAAACTTGAAACAAGGCCGAACCTTGAAATGAACGGTTACGAATGCTTTGTGAAAGCGAACGGATGCGAACACAACTACAAAGACCTGAAGAAAACGACATCCATACAGAGCGACGATGTAACCTGCAATTCCACATATTACAACAACACAACAGGAGAAATCGTATTTGAAACCACTTTTGACATAATATCAAAATGCAACCGCAAATACCATCTGTACGAACTTGGTTGCGAATTCGCAAAAAGCAAGGACATACCGAGAGTGTATGTAATGGCAAACGACAGGCACATAATAGACATATGCCAGGACAAAAAGGAATACCTTCAGGCTAGTTCGGGTTCAACACACACAAAAAGAGGGATAATAACAGTCGACAAGGATCAGGAAATCCCGTCCTCCATAATAGCAATGGGAGGCGATGCCGTTGTGACCTATGTGAAATACGAGATTGAGAAATATTTCAAGGTGCTTGAAAAAATGAACCTCCCTCTTCCCACCTCATACCAGATACACACGACAAACGGACATTTCCAGATGTTCTGGGTTCTTGAACACGAGATAAAGATAAAGGAACTCAAATGGAGCAACCGGCTTTTCGGAAAAAACGAGAGAAACAGGTTCTATGCCTATCTTGACAACACGGAAATGTGGAAGAAATACATGAGAACAACAAGGTTCCTGAACATATTGTTCGGCGGCGACACTTCTTTCACAGGATGGCAGATAAAAAACATGTACCTTGACGATCCGATTTACAACAAAGTGTTCAGGACATTCTGGAACAACGGGAACGGATGGCAGACGGAAATACCGAATGAAATAGTGAAATGCGGTTTCAAGAAACTGCATGAAAATGTAATGGGATATGTTGTGAACCCAAATTCCGAAAAATTCATGAATTTCTGCAGCATAATGTCGGAACTCGGAACAAGCGAAAACAACCTGAAGGAACTTGTCTGCGAGGAACTCATACTCGGAAACAAAATCATAGAGAAATACGGAGTGGATGTAAAGAAAGGAAAGACCTGCAAGATATCCATAAATTCGGGCAGGAACGAATTTGTGAGGAAAACCACTTTCGCTGTGCTGAGGGAATACGGCATAGGCATAACAATGGAAGAGGCATACAAGATAGTCTATAAGAGATACAAGGATGCCTTGAAAAATTCAGGAGGCAAGTTCAAGGGAACGAAAAACAACGGCCCTTACAGCGACAGCGATTTCCAAAGGGATTTTTCAGGAACTTTCATGTACGGCGTCGCAACATACAGGTATCCAAAAAAATTCACAGACGAACAGACACAGAGAAGCATTGAGCAGAGAAAGGCGAAAAAGGGGAAGAACCTTGCGGCAATCCTGGTTGTTATGGAAAACAACCCGAAACTTGTGAAAAACACAACGAAAAACAACATGGCGATAAAGGACATGCTTGAAAAAAACAATGTCAAAATCGGTCTGCGCACAATATACAACTACAAGAAAGAACTTGGCATAACAAAAGACCAGACAAAACTCTACAAGAAAAACTACAAGAAAGCGGATGAGAGGCATGACCAGAGCATAGGAAGATACAATGAACTATATGATGCATTCGTGACCGTCCACAAGGACAATGTGCCTGAAGAGATACTGAAAGGATGGATAAAGCGCATGGAAGATGTCTATGACATGGACATGGATGAGAAATTCAGCAGCATAAAGAGAAAAAGCCTGGACAAGCACACATTGAAGGCAAAAAAAGAAACCCCAATACAGATAGATTTCTCAAGCAAACTGTTAGAGGAAATAATAAACGGAATATGGCAGAAGAAAACATATCAGGAACCTCCGGCACATGTTTACACAAACACGACACAACTGATACAATGAAAAATATCGGTTAACCAATCAAAATCCATAAAAAAAAACTTCAAGCAGGATCAAAAATCCTGCTAAACCTGTTTGTACATGATTGTAAAAAATCCAGGATCATTCAAGGATTTAAAAAATCCAAGACACAAAAACCGATAAATATTTTAAAAAATCCAAAAAAGTTTTAAAAACAAAGATTTTAAAAATATAGAAAGCATTTTCACAATATTCTTGATATAATCCGTTATTTTCAAAAAAATTCTGTAAATGCCTGTTGCTTGTTGTGTTTGTGATTTTTGTTTTTTATAAGTGGATTTTTATTATTTGTTTTGTATGAAGTACAATGAAATCATAGAAAAGTCAAAAATCATATGCTACCCTTGTGTCCATGGCGACTATTCTGTTTCTGTTGACATTGGAACAATCGGTTTGATGGACAGGTTCTTTCCTGGCAAGGGGGTTGATGTCGCGTTCGGCAACGGACTCACATATCTGACATATCCGGCAAACAACCATCATTTCAATGTCATGTGGCAGCAGTCGGTGATCGCACCTTGCGTTCTCGGACTTTTCGGAATGGGTTTCAACATGGATGATTTTGAAACGACACCTTATTTTCTGGACACAGGAAACGATTTGCAGGATTTGTCATATCTGAAACCGAAAAGAGAGCAGAGTTTTTCCGTGACAGACATAGAGAGCGGGAACAATGTCTTGAAGAAAAATCTGTTCAGGGATGACGGGGACGTTTTCTGCATGGAGACCTATGCATACACGAATTACCACAGGTTTCTGTGGTGTACTCACAAATGTGCCTTGATCAAGAACAACAATATCCATAACGGAAAATCATTGATAGTGAGTTGCGACTCGCAAATGGTTCCGGTCATACCCATACTTGCATGCTATTTCGGGGAGATACTGCATCTTGACAAGAGGGACACATACGACATATCGGGATATCTTGAAAGGGATTACGACTGCGTTCTTGTCGCGCACTGGTGCAGCGACAGCTGCCTTGAAACAAGTTTTTTCAATAAAATGTATGTTAATTTCCAGCAGGATGTTCCGGCGATGTAAAAAATCGGTTTTGTTTTATTATTTGTTTTTTATAATTAAAATTCTGAACGAATGTTAGAAGAAGTAATTAGCAAAATAAAAGACGAGATTTCAAAGCAGAATGAAATCTACACAAAGTACCACAACTGGGAACAGGGTACCAAGATTATGATTAACAGCTTTTACGGCGGACTTGGTAACAATTACATGTATTTCTTTGATCCCCGTCTTGCCGAATGCATAACAAAGCAGGGCAAGAGTGCAATTCTGTATGCGGAGGATCACATCAACGACTATTTTCTGAACCACTGGTATGAGGACAAGGACACTCACGCAAAACTTGGAGTCCGCGTTTTGCGGCCTGTGAAGAACCCCGTGACTGTCTATATAGATACGGACAGTTGCGATAAAGATACGATAATTCATTGTCATGATAAAGATAGGACAATAGAAGAATTGTATAATGAATGTGAGCAATATGGAAGTGCTGGAAATACAATGGCTGGACACGAAAGCGTCAGGTGTCCTATATTGGTATTAAACCAATCTGATGTAAATGGTGTATATTTTGCTGAAGCGAAACGAGTGATTCGCCATAAAGTAAAAAAGAAAAAATGGAAGATAACGACAAAGACTGGAAAGACTGTCATTGTAACAAATGACCATTCCATAATAGTTGTTAGGGATGGTGAACGAATATCTTGTAAACCTTCAGATATTTTACCAACTGATAAAATAATTACAGTTAGTTTGTGATGTTGCTATCTGTGTCGTTATAAATATATAAAATATATGGCACGATATGACACAGGACGAAATGACAAAATTACAAAATGAGTTTGATAAAAATGCCGTTTATTGCAGATGTTGCGGAAAGGCGATTTGGTATAGAAATACAAAAATACGCATAGGTAAAACATCAATACAATATGGTGGAACAACGTATAAAACAAAAAAGACTGTTTTTGGAGAAACATATGCTTTAACAATATGTGAACATTGTATGAGTGAAAAATATAATGATTTTGTGGATAAAAATGTTAGCAGGATATTTAATACGTGCAACAAATATACCGCATATGGTTTTTGCATACCTGATGACATTATAAAGAAGGTCAATTGTAGTAAATCTGTTACATTGGATAATTTTGTGAAAAAATATGGGGATGATTTGGGAAGGCAACTTTTCGATGAGTATAGAGAAAAGCAGGCGTATTCCAATACTTTTGAATATAAAAATAAAAAATATGGATGGTCTGCCGATGACTTTTTAAGGTTCAATAAATCTCGTGCGGTAACATTGGATAATTTAATAGAAAAATACGGGATTGAGGAAGGAACTGAAATATACGATGCTTACATTTCAAAACAACATTTAACAAAATCAAAGGATTATGTTGTGGAGAAATACGGATTGGATTATTGGGAATCTTTGTGCAAAAGTAAAGGTATAACTCTTGAGAATTATATAAACAAATATGGAGAAAAAGATGGTATAGAAAAATATGAGAAGACTGTTAAAAGTCATCCTAAATTTGTATCAAATATGGCAACTTCTTTTTTTCAAAAATTGATAGATAATAATTTGGATTTGTTTGATGGATTGAATGTGTATTATGGAAAGGATAATGAGTTCGGTTTCTATGATAAACAAACAAAAAATTATTATTTTATTGATTTTCTCATATATGATTTGAACATTGCTGTTGAATTCAATGGTGATTTTTTTCACGCAAATCCAAAAATTTATGATTCCGAATTTTCAAACTTTTGGTTTACTGATAAAACCGCAAAGGAAATTTGGAAAAATGATGAGGTGAAGAACAATGCCATAAAAAGAAGAGGA
>JAEEGL014969961.1_pt1 | contig 27735 bp, 19 predicted proteins | sample 9134231 | NCBI WGS metagenome assembly JAEEGL01 (sample SAMN16246548, study PRJNA631951) | gut metagenome | biome: gut microbiome; feature: rumen; material: fiber-attached | host: Bos | place: Iran: Karaj | collected 2018-10
CACTCTACACCTGCCTTGAGACCCTGGCACGACTGATGTCGCCTATCGCCCCCTTCTTCAGCGAGCGCATGTTCCAAGACCTGAACAACGTCACCCACCGCATCAAAGCCGCATCGGTACACCATGTGGCATTCCCCGTGGTGCATGAAGAGATGATAGACAAAGCACTTGAGGAGCGCATGCAACTGGCCCAGCGCATCTGCTCCATGGGCCTGTCGCTCCGCAAGAAGAGCAACCTGCGCGTGCGCCAGCCGTTGGCCAAGATTATGCTTCCCGTGCAGAGCGAGAACTTCCGCCAGCAGGTGGAACGCGTGCAACACCTTATCTGCTCCGAATTGAACATCAAGGAGATCGAATTCCTTGCACCGAATAACGACATCCTGGTGAAGCGCATCAAGCCGAACTTCAAGACACTGGGTCCCCGCTACGGCAAAATCATGAAAGCCATTAGCGCCCAGATACAAAACTTCACACAGCAGGAGATTAATGCCTTAGAAGCCGCTGGTCGCTGCGACCTTTCGGTCGAGGGACAGCCAGTGGAGATACTGCTCAGCGACGTGGAGATTGCCACACAGGACATCCCCGGCTGGGTGGTGGCCAACGACGGAAGCCTTACCGTTGCATTGGACATCATGGTGAGCGACGAACTGAAAGCCGAAGGCATAGCCCGCGAGCTGGTGAACCGCATCCAGAACATCCGTAAGGAAGGTTTCGACGTCACCGACCGCATCACCATCGACCTGCAAAGCGGCGAATGGGACGAGGCAGTGAAACAACACATGGACTACATCTGCGCCGAGACCCTTTGCACCCGTCTGCAACTGCTCCCCACAGTTGAGAATGGCACCACCATCGAAATAATCGAGGGCATAAGCACTAACATCGCCGTCAGCAAAAGTAAATAGACGAAAGAGGTTTTAATCTAATGGAGAATATCATTGATACCATCAAAGGACTATCGCACCAGTATCGGGATGAGGTGATTGCGTGGCGGCGCCACCTGCACCAACACCCAGAGCTGAGCCAGCAGGAGTTCGGCACAATGGCTTTCGTGGCCGAGAGGTTGCGGGAGATGGGACTGGAGCCCCGCACGGGCATCGGCAAGACGGGCGTGATGGCAATGATTCGCGGCGGGAAGAACCCTGACGGCTATTGCGTGGGGCTGCGTGCCGACTACGACGCGCTGCCCTTGACCGAAGCCACCGGGCTGCCCTTTGCCTCGGAGAACCCGGGCGTGATGCACGCCTGTGGTCACGACATGCATACCAGCTCGTTGCTGTGTGCGGCCAAGATTCTCACTGCCATCCGCGAACAGCTGAACGGCAGCATCATGCTTGTATTTGAACCATCGGAGGAGATGTACCCCGGTGGTGCCCGCATGATGATGGAAGACGGCTTGTTTGACGAAGTGACCCCCAACGAGATGTATTCCTTCCATTGCCTGCCCGAAATGGACTTTGGCCGCATCGGGATGAAGAAAGGCCGCTACATGGCCTCGACGGACGAGTTGTATTGGACCGTGAAGGGCAAAGGCGGCCACGGCGCCACACCCCACATGAGTGTGGACCCGATACTGATAGCCTCACATATTGTGGTGGCACTGCAACAGATTGTAAGCCGCAACGCAGCCCCGATGATGCCCACGGTGTTGAGCTTTGGCAAATTCATCGGCGAAGGACGCACCAACATCATCCCCGACGAAGTGAAGATGGAAGGCATCATCCGCACCTTCGACCCCCAATGGCGACTGGACTGCCACGAGAAGATTCGCAAAATCAGTTGCGGCATTGCCGAGAGCATGGGTGGCGAGTGCGACCTCTTCATCGACTACGGCTACCCACCCGTCATCAACGACGACGAGTGTACCCAGCAGGTGCATGACAACGGCGTGGCTTTTCTCGGAGAAGAGAAGGTGGACTGGCTTGACCTGAGAATGACGGCTGAGGATTTCGCCTTCTTTGCCCAGAAGATTCCCTCATGTTACTTCCGTGTGGGAATACACATCCCCGGAACGCCCTACAGCAATCTGCACCGTCCAGACCTTATGGTGGACGAGCGGTCCATGGAACTGGCAGGAGGCTTTGTGGCCTACAACGCCTTCATGGCCCTCGAACAACAGATCAAGAGAACAGATAAATGAGCAACGAGACAAAAGATACAACCAAAGAATTAGGCACACGGAACATCCGTTCGCTGCTGTGGAAATACACGCTGCCCGCTGTGGTGACACAAATCATCGCCACGGTCTACAATCTGGTGGACAGCATCTTCCTCGGCCATGTTGAGAACGGGGCTCTAATTCTTGCAGCACTTGCCATCACGCTCCCCATCATGAACATCATCCATGCCTTCGGGTCGTTGGTAGGTGCCGGTGCGGGAGCACGCATGAGCATTGTGCTGGGAAGAAAGGACGTGCGTTGGGCCGAGAAGATACTGGGCAACAGCATGATTCTGACCTTTTTCTTTGGGGCTTTGTTTGTCTCGGCGGGCTACCTTTTCATGCGTCCTATCCTGGCTCTTTTTGGGGCTTCGGCCACCACAATATCCATGGCGCAGGACTACATGGACATTGTGCTGCCCGGTATGTTTCTTACCACCTTGACGTTCAACCTTTCGGGTTTGATACGGGCATCGGGCTATGCTTCGAGATCAATGTGGATACAGGTAAGTGGTGCACTGCTTAACATCGCCCTTGACGCCCTGTTTATTGTGGGGTTGGGCTGGGGCATCCGCGGCGGTGCATGGGCTACGACTATCTCCATGGCCTTCTCCGCGATGCTGGCTGTGATGCACTTTATGAGTCCAAAGTCTTTCATTCACTTCAAGAGGCACTGCTGGCAACCGAAGATGTACATTATAAAGAACATCCTTGCCATCGGTGTGAGCCCCTTCTCGATGAACGTGGCCTCCTGTGCCGTGGTGGCACTGTTGAACCACCAACTGCTCACATACGGCGGAGACCTTGCCGTGAGTGCCTACGGAGTAGTCAACCGAGTGTCGATGATTGTTTTCATGATCATGATGGGCATCTGCCAAGGCATGCAACCCATTGCCGGATACAACTACGGCGCAGGTCTCAACCTCAGGCTCAAGCATGTCTACACCCTCTCGTTGAAATGGAATGTGGGAACAGGTGTTGTGGGCATGTTGCTTGCCCTAATCATCCCGAAGATGTTGGTGATGATGATGAACGACGACCCACAGTTGATTTCTATCGCCGTGCCCGCCATGCGCTATCTGCTGGTGATGGCTCCACTCATTGGCTTCACGGTGACAAACTCGCAATTCTTCCAATCCATCGACAAACCATGGATTGCCATTGTCACCAGCCTCTCCCGTCAGTTTATCTTCCTAATCCCCATGATGTTTCTGGTTCCGTTGTTGTACACCAGCTTGGGCGGTAATGGTCTGTCGGGCGTATGGTGCAGTTGCACCATCAGCGACGTGCTGGGCGCCACCCTTTCGGCCATACTGCTTTACAACCAGCGCAAAGTCTTCGTCCCCGGCTACATACCACCCGAAAGGAAGCCTCGCAAAGAGCGCGGACCCAACGGGCTCATCAAACCTGAATAAACTCCATGACAATTAAACCAACACTGACTATATGAAAAAAATTATCTTGCTCGTTTTTGCATTGTGCCTGATCCACATAGGTCGGGGCCAAGGCGACTACAAACGGGTGCTCTTTATCGGCAACAGCTATACGGAAGTCAACAACCTCCCCCTGCTTGTCCAAAATGTGGCCCAAAGCGTGGGCGACCGCGTGGAGTACGAAAGCAACACCCCTGGGGGGTGTACCTTTCAACAACACTGCACTAACAGGTCTATGGACATGATTTGCGAAGGCGGTTGGGATGTTGTGGTGCTGCAGGAGCAGAGCCAGCTGCCCTCTTTCCCCCAGTTTCAGGTCGAGGAAGAATGTTTCCCCTACGCCCAACGACTGATTGACTCCGTCTATGCCAACAATCTGAATGGCGAGGCCATGCTCTACATGACATGGGGACGCGAAAACGGCGACCCTCAAAACGGTACGGTATTTCCCCCATTGTCCACCTATGAGGGCATGGACAGCCTTCTCTACGAACGCTATATGTACATGGGCCGCACCTACGACGCCTCCATCTGCCCTGTAGGGCGTGTGTGGCGCTACATCCGCACTAACTACGATGACATTCATCTCTATGCCGGCGACGGCAGCCATCCTTCCTTAGAGGGAAGCTATGCAGCAGCCTGTGCTTTCTACTCGCTCATCTTCCGCAAGTCGCCACAGCCCATCACCTACAACCCAGGCATCGACGAACGGATTGCTCAAACCATCCGTAACGTTGTGCAGACCGTGGTGTACGACACCATCTGTTTCTGGTTGCGCCAATGTCCCATAGACACCACACAGTCCGACACCACCCAAGTCGACACCATGCATAATGACACCACTCAGGTCGATACCACTCAAGTTGACACAGTGGCAGCAGGCATCAACTTCCAATTCCCTGAGCACAAAACGCAAATCACCGTCTATCCCAATCCCACCACTACCGAGGCTACCATTGTTGTTGACGGACCTGCCCATTGTTTCGATGCCGTGCTATACGACATCAATGGTCGCCGACTGAGGGCATGCAAACTCAACCAGCCCACCTCCGTCATTGACATGCGAGACCTTGCCCCCGGCATATATCTATTGTCCATCCTGTCACGGACAGACACTCGTACCATACGACTGGTCAAACAATAGCCATCCCTACTTATGAAAAAAGCGCTCCTCATACTTCCACTCCTTCTTGTGGTGATGGCCACTGCCTCTGCACAGAACTCCGACACACAGAACAGGCAACGCCCCAAAGTGGGACTGGCCCTTAGTGGTGGCGGAGCCAAAGGTGCTGCACACATTGGAGTGCTGAAATACCTGGAGGAGATTGGCATCCCCGTGGACTGCGTGGCTGGCACCAGTATGGGTTCCATCATCGGCGGTCTCTACTCCCTGGGCTATACCCCTGACGAGATGGCCGACCTTATTGCCGACATGGATTGGTCCCTCTACATGAGTAACAATGTGGACCGCTACTACCAGTCCTCCACCATCCGTGCCCGTAAAAGCACTTACCTTTTTTCTGTCCCCTTTGGCGCTGGCAATTTCGAAGAGCGTTCCTTCAACATCCTTTCCACCCTGCCCAGTGGTGTCATCAACGGCGCGAGCCTCATCAACCTTTTCAGCCAACTCAGCGTGGGCTACAACGACACCATGGACTTTCACAAACTCCCCATCCCCTTCTGCTGTGTTGCGACAGACATCCTCACAGGCGACTCCGTGATTCTCGACCACGGACTGTTTCCAAAGGCCATACGCTCCAGTATGGCCATCCCCGGCGTTTTCTCGCCCGTGGAATGGGACGGTCACTTACTGGCCGACGGAGGCATGGTAAACAACTTCCCCGTTGACCTCTGCCTGAAAATGGGAGCCAATTATGTCATCGGTATCGAGCTGGCAGAAGAACTCCGCTCCGACCCCGAAGAGATGAAATCACTGCCACAGCAATTGTCTCAATACCTAAGCATTGCTGTGCAGAACAACCGCAGTGAGAACCGCAAACTTTGCGACATATATATGCACCCCGACATCACCGGCTACAACATGCTCAGCTTTAGCAAGAGTGCCATAGACACCATGGTGATACGCGGATACCTTTGTGCCAAAGCCCACCGCCAGGAGCTGTTGGCGCTGAAGGCCAAACTTGAACAATTCGGCCCTTGTCAAAAGACCCTGCAGGTGCCCCGTGTCAAAGCCCTGCGACCCAACGACTCCATCTGGCTCTCCACCGTCTACTATCGCGGGGTGCTACGCTCTGATGCCAACTGGCTCATCAGCAAAGGTGGTCTCCGCAGCGGCTCCTTCTCCACAATCAATGAAATCCAGCGTGCCATCGGTCTCCTAATGGGTACCGAGGCCTACTCAAGCATCCTTTACAATCTATATCCCGACAGCATCAACCACTCCCCCAACCCCAAGCTGGATGCCTACCGCTTGGTCATCAATTTCGAACCTGCCGAACCCCACTTGCTCTCCCTCGGTTTCCGCTACGACTCACAGGAAAAGGCGGCCCTCCTCCTCCACATCGGCATCAACGAGCAGAAACTTTCCGGTTTCAAACTGGGCATGGATGCCAACCTCAACTACAACATCCGTTTCACAACCAAAATATCATGGTGCAACATGGGACTTGGCGATATCAACTTCGCCTATCGCTACCACAACAGCACACTCAACCTCAGTGCCTCCGACACATCGGCCTATTCCGTTTGGAAAGTGAACCATCACAACTTCAGCCTCTTTATCTCTGAATTCCACCTCCGCGACATCACCTTTGCTTTCGGTCTTGACGAGGACATCTACTCCAACCTAAGTAGTTTCTCGCTCGACAACGTGCTGTACGACGGAATCTTTCACTTCGACCACGCCAAGGGTTTCTTCGGGGCCTTCTTCCACAGCATTTTCGACAACCTCGACAATCCATACTTCGCCACACGAGGATTCTACGGCAGTGCCGACCTGGGCTGGCACATCGATAATAATTACCTTTTCAAGCAATTAGACCTCAGTTTCCTCGACTTCAGTCTTTCCGCCCAAACCTATTTGGAAGCCAATTCCAAACTCACTTTTATTCCCCAGTTCAATGCCCGAATGGTGTTGGGCAAAAATTCTGCCTGGTACGACAATCTCGTCGGTGGCAGCATCCCCGGTCGCTATCTGGACCACCAACTGGCCTTCATGGGTCTCATTCGTCCCATCCGTGTTGACGACTTTGCAGCCATCGCCCGTGTCGATGTCCGCTACCGTCTATTCAACAAAATCTACCTCTTCTTCATGCCTAACGTCATCTACTCTTCCGACTGGCCCGGCCACGCCGATGCCACGCATAAAATCAACTACGGTTTTGCTCTTCGCACCGCATACAACAGCCCTCTCGGTCCCATTTCACTCGACTTCAACTGGAACAACTTCACCCATCGTGTGGGGCTTTATCTGAACATCGGTTACGTATTCTAAACCCTCTTTTGGCATCCATGATATACAATACCTTTGCCCTCCCAGCCACAGCCGACCGCTACATTGTCGTCACCGACAAGCAGCAACTCCTCGACCTCATTGCCGAGGGATCTCTATCCAACACCCCATTCTTCATTCTTGGCGGGGGAAGCAACGTCGTCTTCACCTCTCACTACCGCGGCACCATCCTCCACCTCGAAAACAAAGGGATTCAACTGTTAGGCACCGATTCCTCCACTGGTGACCTACTGATTGAGGCCGCCGCTGGCGAGGAGTGGGACGCTTTTGTCCACCACTGTATCGACAACCATTGGCATGGAGCTGAAAACCTCACTGCCATACCCGGCACCGTCGGTGCCTCTCCTGTTCAGAATGTAGGTGCTTATGGCATCGAGGCCAAAGACATTATCCACTCCGTCCGCACTATCCATGGCGAAACAGGCAGGGAGCGCATATTCACCAATGCCGAATGCCATTTCGGCTACCGCACCAGCATTTTCAAAGAGGAGCTGAAAGGGCAATACATCGTCTGGTCTGTCACCTTCCGTCTGCACCCAGTCTTCACTCCATCCATCCAATACAAAGCCTTGTCCGAGGCCCTGTCCGCGGCGGGCATTTCCAAGCCCACTCCTTCCCAGCTGGCTGACACCATCGCCGCCCTCCGCTGGAGCAAATTGCCCCGTCCTGAAGAAACGGGCAGTGCGGGCAGTTTCTTCAAAAACCCCATCGTCACCCCACAGCACTACGAGCAACTCAAAGCCCAATATCCCGACATCGTGGCCTACCCCGTAACCGACGGCTACAAGCTGGCTGCCGGATGGCTCATTGAACACGCCGGGTGGAAAGGCCGTTCTTTAGGCCGCTGTGGCGTGTATCACAAGCAAGCCCTCGTCCTTGTCAATCTGGGCGGCTGCACCGGCGACGAAGTGGTAGCCCTGGCCAATGCCGTTACCGCCGACGTGCGCCAACGCTTCGGCGTGAGTCTCGAAAAAGAAGCAATCATCCTATAATTCCCATTCCCATGAACCCTGACAACATTCATCCCGAACTATTCTGGAACTGGTTTGAAGCCAACAGCGAACGGCTCACCATGCTCAACGATCTTGATGAGCCCACTCGCCAGCAACTCCTCGACGAGATGCAGCACCACCTCACCGCCTACTGTGACGGCCTCACCTTCGAAATTGGCGAACAGACCGCCCAAGGCCGAACCCTCACCTTCAGTGCCGAAGGCGATTTCGACCTGTTCCGCTATGTCGTGGCACTCACTGACAATGCCCCGGACATCGACTGGTGGGAGTTCGTCCCTTTCCGCCAACCCAAAGGCAAGAACCTTAAAGTACTTTTTGACAAATACCGCTTCGAGACCGCCAAGATGGCCTTCATGCAACTCCAAAATGATGAGGAGCCAGACATCATCGGCCTTCGTGTCGCCCTGCCGGACCTTGCCAACGGCATGAGTCCCCGTCGTGACCAACTCGAAGACGACGACCTCCTTGTGGGTGTCTACGTCACCATCGAAGCCCTCATTGGCGAATTCGACTGCACCACCCTTATCGGTTACGTCGAACTCTGCCCCATGCCCAAAGAACCCTTCAAATCCGGCTTCCGTCCCCTTGACGACCTGCCCGAATTTGTCGAGTGGTTCAAGCATCAGCGCGACAAAGATTAATTATTCCCACCCTATACAACGGTGCTGCCCGGCCTTTTTTTGCCGAGCTGTATTGTCATGCTAAAAGTCAGATACATGGGATAATAGGCTATCGGGGCGTCTTCGTAAAAAGAAAAAATTTATCCAATTGAAAAAATAGTCGTATCTTTGCATACGATATCGAAACACTAACTTTAATATAAGTCATATTACTATGAGCAATGTAGATGTTCTGCTGGGTCTCCAGTGGGGAGACGAGGGAAAGGGCAAGATTGTTGACGTCCTTACTCCCGACTATGATGTCATTGCCCGCTTTCAGGGAGGTCCCAACGCCGGCCACACTTTAGAATTCAACGGCACCAAACACGTTCTGCACATTATACCCTCCGGCATTTTCCACGAAGATAAACTGAACGTTATCGGCAACGGTGTCCTCATCGAACCCAATATCTTCAAACACGAAGTTGAAGCCTTGCGCCAACGCGGAGTCGATGCCACCAAAAACCTTTATATCTCCAAGAAAGCCCACCTCATCATTCCGACCCACCGTCTCCTCGATGCCGCTAACGAGCAGGCCAAAGGCAACGCCAAGATAGGCTCCACCCTCAAAGGCATTGGTCCGGCCTATACCGACAAGATTGCACGCTGTGGTCTCCGCGTGGGCGATATTACCGCCATAGACTTCCGCGAGAAATACGAGCTACTCAAGTGCCAGCACCTGCAAACGGCTCATACCCTCAAGTTCGACATCGCCTCCTTCAAAATCGACGGCATGGCCATTGACGAATACGAGAAGACCTGGCTCGAATCCCTCTCGCTCCTCAAACAATTCCAACTCATCAATAGCGAATACTTCATCAACCGCTGTCTCGACGAGGGCAAGCGCGTCCTTGCCGAAGGTGCCCAAGGCTCCATGCTCGACATCGATTTCGGCTCCTACCCCTTCGTCACCTCTTCCAGCACCATTACCGCTGGTGTATGCTCAGGTTTGGGTGTCGCCCCCTCGCGCATCGGTCGCGTCATGGGCATCAGCAAGGCCTACTGCACTCGCGTAGGTGCCGGTCCCTTCCCCACCGAGCTCTTTGACGAGACTGGGAAGCTCCTCTGCGACATCGGTCACGAATACGGAGCCACCACGGGCCGTCCGCGCCGCTGTGGCTGGATTGACATCCCCGCGCTCCGCTACGCCTGCATGCTCAACGGAGTTACCGACCTCTTCGTCACCAAGCCCGACGTCATGAACGACTTCGAAGAAATCAAGATGTGCACCGACTACGACATCAACGGCCACACCACCCACGAAATCCCCTTCGAATTCAACGAGGTAGAAATCAAACCCCGTCTCCGTTCCTTCCCAGGTTGGAAACAAAGCCTCGAAGGCATCACCGAATACAAGGCACTGCCCCAAAACCTCCTCAACTATCTCGATGCGCTCGAAATTGCCACCGGAGTCCATGTCATGGCTGTCTCCATCAGTCCCGACCGCAAAGATGTGCTTTTCAAATAAAATGAGGAAAGATTATCGTCATCCACACCACATTTACACAACACTTTACAACAAGCGTCGAATATTTTTTTAACTTTTGAAACAATAAAAAAACAATTATCTCGTTTTTGAGGGCAAAATATTTTGAATAGATGAAAAAGATTGTTCTTTTGCTCCTTCTTGTCTTGCCGCTGATGACCATGGCACAGACCAAGATTAAAGAGACCCAGGTGCCCAAATCCGTTTTGAATGCCCTGGACAGAAAGTACGACTCCTACAAGGTGAAGACCTGGTATCGTTCACCCGGACAATATGTGGCTGAATTTGTCTACGACGGACAACACGGCCGTGCCTACTTCACCCACAATGGCGATTGGCAGTACAGCTCTTTCCCCACCAAACAGGAAGACTGCCCTACAGCCATGAACCGCGATTTCATTGACAACTATCCCGTCTACCGCATCCGCTCCATCGACTATGTCGAGCAAATGGACGGCGATGTATACTACCGCATGATGATTGTCAAAACTGGCGTCGGTTATGATGACAACGAACTCATCTTCGACCCCCGTGGCCGTCTGCAGAAAAGCAACGCCCCCGACCCCGATGCCGTCAAGCGCGAATTCTACACCCTCAACAACCCCGATGACGACGTGGACGACGAGCACCTCCGCAACCTGAAGAGCAACAAGGGCGGCAAGCGTCCTGCCGCTGTCGAGGATGTGCCCGAAGTCGTCAGCATTGATACCACCTCTGGCATCACCGCCCATTTCACCAAGATTTGCCCTCCCTCCAAGGTCGTTGAAGGCCCTGAATGGGTCAACCGCGTTCCCAACCTCGTTGTGGCCTACTACATCAACCGACAAGGCGTTGAAATGGAAGAAGTCTACGACGCAATCTCCGAGGCTCACATGATGACTGGCAAAGTGCTCGACAAAAACCACTACACCGCTGCCATCGTCAAATACCTCCAGCAGAAATACAAAGGCGAGAGCTACAAGATTGAACGTATGATTGTCTACACCTACGACTCCAAATGGCGTATTGACGGCAAGAAACCCAAGCCCTACACCTATGTAGTCATTAGCCAGAAAGTCCGTGGTCTGGGCAACAAACTCAAATACACCCGCATGGAATTTGATTCCGCTGGCAACTTCACCAACCTCCTTTCCCAGCCCCTCGACAAGAACGACATACAGTAATTCAATTTGTTTCATAATTTTTTGTTTTTGTGCTCTGTCACCCTGTGGCAGAGCATTTTTTCAACCACAAAGCTCATGATACAAACCACTGCACCCACAACACCATCCCAACCTCTCAAACAGATTGAAGTAGTCGCTGCCGTATTGCATCGCGATGGCGCAGTCCTCGCCACACAGCGAGGCTACGGTCCATGGAAAGGATGGTGGGAGTTCCCCGGTGGGAAGGTCAAACCCGGCGAGACTCACCAGCAAGCACTCGTCCGCGAACTAAAGGAAGAGCTGGACACCGACATCGTCACCGACCGCTACCTCACCACTGTCGACTACGACTACCCTGACTTCCATCTCACCATGCACTGCTACCTCTGCCACCTTCTCCACGACACATTCACTCTCAAAGAGCACCTCGCCGCACGCTGGCTCACCGCGGAAACGCTGCAAAGCGTCCAGTGGCTCCCTGCGGACAAAGACCTCGTCACCAATCTCTTCACCCAACACCTCTCCCCTACACTCAGCGGCTGCTCCCAACCCCATTAGCGATTACATTCTTAATTCCCTGCCCCCTACAACCTCCATCACCCTGACTTGGAATCTTCGCCCACGCTGCACTTAATATGCACACGACCATAAAGGTCAAATGATAAACCCAACAGAAAGCCTGCCTGTAAGAAAGTGAGGAGCAGCGGAGTACCATAGCTGGAACAACCCTTACAAAACAGTACATTAAGTCATTTTCACAACGGCATTCCGTCCCATTGCAAACAAGACAAAACAAAAAATATCAAAGTATGAGAAAAAAAGTGTATCTTTGCATTCTCGTTTGCCGAAGCGCTTAAGCGACAACAGCACTGAGAACCATGCGGATATGGCGTAATTGGTAGCCGCGCCAGACTTAGGATCTGGTTCTTCACGGAGTGGGGGTTCGAGTCCCCCTATCCGCACCACAAACCCCACGAAGGCACAGCCCCGGCTGTGCCTTCGTTTTTTTTAATCGAACATCATTCCCTGCCAATCATCAAGCGCAACCAAGCATCTTAAGATCGATTCACTTCGAAAAACACATCTGTCACAAAGCCAAATGGAGAAAAAAAGATGTGTCCACACAGAACTAAACGAACCGCAAACACCTGATAATACAACATATAAAAAGAATCTTATCTAAAAAGGCGTTAGTATTGAAAAAAATGCGTATATTTGCATCCGAAAATCGACGCGAGTAGTCGTGCGATGCGAAGAAAGCATTTGTATTGGTCCGCTCTTTAAAGTTCGCCAAATTTTAACCTAAGGACTTTTATACTGATGCCTTTTGCTTCAGCCTATGTATTGGTCTAGAACCACTGCATATCGGAGCATAGGATAAGGTTCAAAGTTAGTTTTACTTAGGAAAGGCGTTTGGCGATGCCTAAAGAGCGTAGAACAAACAACGCGAGTTCTATGCTTTTATAGTATATTGTATAATCGCCAACCGCCGAGAACTCAGGGAGGCATCAACTATATGGTGGAATGTTCATACCGGACTGCGTACACATAGTGAATACCAAGACACCTATCATGATACTGGTTGCCCCTGTTCATCGTGATAAGACAACGATTGCATATCGGTTGTTTTTATGGTTATACGGTATTGTTGTCGAGTGAGCCTTTCGCAGAAATGAATGTTATTATCGGTTTTTATCCAATTTTGGGCATCAATTAGACTCACATTTTATGGATGTATGCCATGTTTCCTATGTAACAAAATAATCAAGCTAATATTTTTTTAACCTTTAAAAACGATTTATTCATCATGCAACAGAAAAATCCTGTAGTTTTCATTCTGTCCCTCTTAGCATTTATTGCGTTCGGGGCCGTAAGTTGCTGGGCAACATCTGAAAGTTTGTTCCATACCGAACTATTTGGGCAAGGTGTCTCAAAAGTTATGTACTGGATTATCGTCGTTGGCTTTTATGCCATAACATCAATTGGTACAAAGTTGATTATTGACAGTCTCAACACTGAGACATATGTAAAGAGCCGAGGATTGAAATTGACTGGTGGTATAGTTATTATAGCTGTATTTTGGATTATAGTAAGTCTACCCACCAATGCCCACACCTTTTTATACAAGCGTTCTGCCAAATCAGTTGCTCAAAAAGAATTAAAATGGCAAGAAGATGAACTACAGGCAAAAACCGATGTTGATGCCGAGGCCCTTCGAATTAGGAATGAGGCCCTAAAACCCGTACTAGAAATTCAGCAGGAAAAACAAAGATTAATTGGAGAAATTTTACATCCGGACAGACCTGGTTTCGATAAGGAGGCCGAAGAAATCCTGCAAGGCATTGAAGGCAAGCTTGGAATTAGAATAGGGACGATTCCAAGAACAAAAGCAAGAAATCTTAGCAAGAATGAGATTAATAGACTTAGAGAACATTATTCCAATGCAATAGATGACCAGTTATCTATTTTTGCTGCAAACATCGAGGCAAACATTGCAAAACGAATAGCGAATTTCGAAAGAGACGTAACGGATGCTAAGACGGCTGAAAAGCTCGTCCGCGCTGCATATGAAGCTTTAAATGCAGATGATGAGAACCGCGAAGATGTCCTCAAAGAATCTCGAAAACAAATTAACAATGCCTACAATGTTCTCGACAAAGGGAAGATTGAAGGCGCTCCTTCTGCGCGTGACAACTACGTAGATAGAATGAAAGGAATGCCATCAAATCGTCTCACCAACGTTGTTGAAGTCGTTTATAAAGACTACCTCAGTGGCCAGTTGAACAAAAAATACGATATGCCAGAAACAAAGGGTATGATATATTTCTTCCTCTTATCTTTAATGATAGACCTTGCGGCATTCCTTTTCTTTAATATCGCATTCAAGAAATAATGAAAAGTGATAAATAAACAAATAAAAAAAGATAATTATATGCCAGAGACAGAAAACACCCATCAAGGTAATCCCATCATCATTCAGCAAGATCATAGAAACGCTATTGCACAGGAGAATATTGACAACATGCAACCAGGTAATCCCATTATCATTCAGCAAGATCATGGAAACGCTATTGCCCCGGAGAATATTGACAACATGCAACCAGGAAATCTCAATACACGTACCTATAGTGACGATGAAATCAACAACCCCGCAGTTATAGATGTCACTATTGCGGACACCAAAACACCTATCGTGGTACTCTTTGGTCCACCTCAGAGTGGTAAGACAATGACTATGATTCGGTTAGCAGAATACTTAACTCATCCCGACAGAGGTTATACGGTTGCTCCTGATAGGGCTTTCAGGAAAGCGTTTGATGAAACATACCGTATCAACTGTGATAATTTCAATGGTATGCTCAACAGTATTTGGGCTGCTGAAAAGAGCAAAGGCTTGGAATTCATGCAACTTGTTGTATCAAAAGATGGCAGACCCATTGTCCAAATTCTGGAGGCCCCTGGTGAGCATTACTATGACCCTGTTGACCCGAATGAGCCCAAAGTTGGTTTCCTACCATACATTACAAAAGTGATTCAATCACCGAATCGCAAAATATGGGTATATCTTACTGAACCCAACTGGAAAGACCAAGGTGATCGCATGAAATATGCCCAAAAGGTACATTTAATGAAACGTAGTATATCCCGGCGTGATAAATCAATTATTCTGTTCAATAAGGTTGACGCGACTAACCTATTCTACTCCACAGGAGAGGTTAATCATAAAGAAGCTGAACGTTTTGTAGATTCACAATATCCTGGTCTGTTCAGATGCTTCAAAAACGAAAACCCAATCACTTCACTTTGGCGTAAATACAATTGTACACTTATCCCATTTGTAACAGGAAGTTACAACAAAGTATTGGTTGATGGAAAAAACACCCAACGTTATGTTGCTGGCCCAGACAGATATCCGAGAGTTCTATGGGACAACATACTTAAAATTGTGAAAGGATAATCGTATGGAATTAAGCTTTACTTTGTATTTAAGTGGATCCCCACAAGATTATGAATGGTTGCCTCAAACAGACATTCATGCCAAGCAAGTATGTGAAAAATATTTCAACTTGCCATCTACTGAAATACCTCACGGCTCTGATTTTTATGTCGAATTATTCCCAGCGGACAATTATTCTTACTACACCTATCTCCACAGAAAAGCCGTAAACGGAATGCCACGTGAGGGTGCTCATGTTGCCCTCACAATGCGAATCAGTGGTGGTTACTGCAATCAACCAAAGGCAATCTATGATTTGTTGGGGATGATTTATATGCAGTATGTAGATGGAAAGATCCTTCAACGTAAAGGAGATGGGGAAGAGTACCTTGTCCCTTCTCTTACGGCTTGCGAAGCACAGCTCAAGCAAATGGAGAGTGTCTTGGGACAGGCTTTGCAACAATTAGTCGCAGGCACATTGCAATCGTTCGGAAAAGAGATTACTGCATCTCGACAACCAGCCAATGCAAAATATTATTCGGCAGATACCGATAATGAACAATTGCTAAAAGAACTTCGCAATACGCATAAGTTAAAACTCATCCCATCTAATGAAAGTTCCGCAGAAAAGTCCATGTCTCTTAATTCCAAAATCGACCAATTAATGCAGCAATTGACACAGCGAGATGGGGCAATTCAGCAAAAAGACCAAGAGTTGGAGCGTCTCAACGGTAAGATAAACGAATTGGAGAAAAAGACAAAAGCAAGTCCAGCTCAGCAGAAAAAGGCTATTGGTACAAACTCGAAAAATGATGATTTCCAGCAAGTTCTTTCGCTGTTAGCTGATCTAAGCAGCCGGATAGATTCTCTATCAACAAAGATAGGAACAGGGAGAAACAACGATGGAACAGATCCACATACAAATCGTAACCATCTGGATTTCTTCGGCTATAAGAAGACAATGAAATACTTGCCGTGGGTACTTTTTGTGGTAGCACTTGTTTACATCATTATTAATGGATTACGAGAGCCAAAGCAAGATACTGCAATAATCAAGACACAGCAAATCCAAATCGATAATTTAGATAAAGAATTGCAAATCCAAAAGCAATTGGTGCGCGATAAAGAAACTATAATTTTAGAGTTGAAATCACAACAAAGCGATATTGCAAACCTTGTTAGTACTGGTGGAAACAAAGGCACTACAACACATACAGCATTTACTCCAGCAACAAAAGAACAAAAACCCGGAATTAACGTAGGTGGGCCGAATGACAGAAAGTTTTATGCAACTAAAACCTATACCGTTTCAATAACACGCTATGAGGGACATTGTACTTTTAGAGTAGCCAATGATGGTGGCGGAGTATTGTCAATAAACGACAACAAACTATATTGTGCAAAAAAAGGAAGTGGAACCATCGCTGCTTTTGACGAAAAAGGGAAACAAATTGCACAAAGACCCATTAATGTTGAATAATAACACCATATGAAATCAAGACAATTATTAATGGCTATTATATGTTGCTGTTTCTTTTGCTCATGTTCACAAACAGACAATAACCGACAGTCACTTATTAACATGCATAATCAAATAGAAGAATTGCAACAGCATAATGCAGAGCTGCAACAAGATGTGATTAGATTACAAGCAGAGCGAGACTCCCTTGATGATATTATTGGTAGAGTTCGTCAACGTATTGCAAACATGAATTATTAAAATATCTATCATGAAGAATTGTTTAATTGTTATAATGGTATTTGCCACCTTATTTTCGTCATGTGAACGCAAGAACAAATTCAATATTAACGACTATGTTCAGCATGATGTGACAGATTTGGAATATACGTCGTCCGACAACCTTGTTCGTGTCCCATTCAAAAATAGCGGAGGAATAAAGACCGTTCAATGTCTCATCAATGGATCCATTCTTACGGATATGATTTTGGACTCCGGCTGTTCTGGCGCATTGATTTCCATCAGTGAGGCTCAATATCTATGGTCACGAGGCGAATTGACAAGCGATGATTACATGGGTAATTCTCAGTCTGTGATTGCTGATGGTTCAATTGTTGAAAACATGGTGTTCAATATCAAATCCATTGTGATTGCTGATAAAATCGAGTGCAGGAATGTTGAAGTAACAGTTTCAGCTAATCCAGGAGCACCATTATTATTAGGTAATGAAGTACTTGACCGAATGCCGAGTTATACAATTGACAATGAAAAAGATGAAATAGTATTTACCGTACAATAATAAAATGAATTGCAGCGTTTATATTATTGGTGCAGACAGTGATGGCATCATGCACGCATATCCTGATGATTATGCCGTTCATGACGTCTTTGTAAGATTCACACCTTTTCTGAAAAAGGATTCTCTGTTTGCTGTTCATCGCAATGGCAGCTTGTTCTATCATGTTTGGTATAGAAAGACCTCGGAGGGATACTTCGGTATATGTGTTCTGCTAAACGGAATGTGGTTTTCGCGTACAGATATTCTCATAGGGGTGTTTGAAAGTGCGTTCTCATTGGCTGCAGTAGATGGAAAGTTGTTGCGGATAGATAATGATGGACATATTAGAACAACAGCAAGTACATTTGCTCAAAACAAAACCGACATCAACAAAATAGACCTGTATATAAAAGAGAAGATTTCGTCTCATTCCTTGTTTTGTGTAACTATACCTCCACAAAACGCTTCTACCGATCCTCATGCAATACAATGCTTACAAAATGGTGCCTCACCGCATTTGTTTGGTAGAGCATTGGAAACTTATCGTTCGGTTTATGCCACCTATGGGAATGGTGGTGGTAACGTCAATGCATTGTTGCAACGCATGGCCGATATAGCGAAAGAGAGAGATAAGTTTAGCGATAGATGTGAACAATTAGAAGTGAAATGCAAGTCTATTGAAAAAAGAAAGAACAGATATGCTACCGTTGTCTTTCTCACATGTCTTATGTTGATTGGCAGTATTGCCGCTATCGGAATTATAAGCAGTAAAAACAAAGAAATTGAAACACAACTTACAACCATCCAGAACAACGAAGAGACTATAGAAAGTCAAGGGAACACAATATCATCCCAGAAAAGTACCATCGACGAACAATCGCAATCAATCTCTTACCTCGAAAATAGAATAGCCTATTTGGAATCCACAAATGAAGACCTGCAATCTGATATTTCGACATTACATTCCGAAAGGAATGCTCTTCTAAATCATAAACCGTTTACTGTAACTCATACCGAATTTTCTTGGGAGAAGGGATCTTTGACTGTTTATTATTATGCACCCAGTAGTGGTGCAAGAAGCGTTAGATGCAAAGTAATCCGTGAAAATGATAATACAGAAATGTTTGATTATTCATATACCCTTAACGGTAGCATATCTTCCGGCAATAATTCTTTCTCGCTGTCCGGTCTAACAGGATTGAATGTCTCTAACTGGTATCGTTTTGAAATATATTCAAATGGCAACTTCTGTGGCGGTGGGCGTCATTGATGAATCGCAACAGTCTGCTGTTAGGACAAAGACTTATTCTGGTTCATCCGCTAAATAGATTAGGTGGAGTCATGCAATAATAGGTTATTGGGAATAAAGAAAGCCATAACCTATACTTTTTGTCTGAAGAGCAAAAAAATGGGGGCGCGGGGCGGGCGGGGCACAATAATAAACGGAGTGTCGCGTTATAGAAGTTTGCATGAGAAAAAGTATCATACTATCGTTGCTTCTGATGCTCGGCCTTGGACAGGCGCGGGCAAGCTACCTGCTCATACCGATGGATGAGGTGCAGAAAAACCACCTCAAAGCATACGGCGTAGCCTACTACGCCTTGCAGCGCGAGGTGGAGGTTACGTGGCTGCTCAACTATCGCGGTGGCAGTTTCATGATGAAGTATGCCGACTTGCTGGACAAGGAGTGCCGACTGCGGGGCGTGAGTGCCGAGGTGATTGCCGACGGCCAGTCCAGCGCCATCCTTGCCGAGATTGCCGACCCCTCCGTCAACATGGATGCCGTGAAGTTGCAGAAGGCTCCTCGCATCGCCGTCTATTCACCAAAAAACAAGCTGCCTTGGGATGATGCTGTGACGCTGGTGCTCACCTACGCCGAAATCCCCTACGACGTGGTCTATGACGACGAGGTAGTGGCCGGGGTACTGCCCTCCTACGACTGGCTTCACCTCCACCACGAAGATTTCACAGGGCAGTATGGAAAGTTCTGGGGAAACTACCGCAACCAGCAATGGTACATCGAGGACGTGCGCACACAGGAGGCCACGGCAACCCGTCTGGGATTCCAGAAGGTGAGCCAGCTGAAACTGGCTGTGGCACACAAGATACGTGACTTTGTGATGGGCGGAGGGTTCCTCTTTGCCATGTGCTCGGCTCCGGACAGCTACGACGTGGTGCTGGCGGCGGAGAACGTGGACATCTGCGACGTGATGTTTGATGGCGACCCCATGCAGCCCGACGCCCAACAACAGTTGGACTTCAGCAAGACTTTTGCATTCAAGGACTTCCGTCTGAGCACCAACCCATACGAGTATGAGATTTCCACCATCGACATCGACGACCGTTCGCGCCAACGCGCGGTGAACGAGAAGACTGATTTCTTCACGCTCTTCGATTTCTCCGCCAAATGGGATTGGGTGCCCACCATGCTCACCCAAAATCACACGCGCATCGTCCACGGCTTCATGGGGCAGACCACGGCGTTCCGTCGCGAGTGCGTCAAGTCTTCAGCCCTCATCCTGGGCGAAAACAAAGCCCTGAACGAGGTGCGCTACCTCCATGGCGAATATGGCAAAGGGACATGGACATTCCTTGGCGGCCACGACCCGGAGGACTACCGCCACTATGTGGGCGACCCACCTACGGATCTCTCCCTGTATCCCAACTCACCGGGCTACCGCCTCATCCTGAACAACATCCTCTTTCCCGCCGCCAAGAAAGAGAAACACAAAACTTGAACACCGCACAACATTCGCTGTCACACTTAAACCAATGCTACCATCCGAATGAAACAGACACTCGCTATAGCCTTTGCGCTGCTGCTCGCCCCCGCGGCCACAGCCCAGAAATGGACCAACTACACCACGAAAAACTCGGACCTGACGGGCAACAACATCCTTGCCGTCAATGTCGACAACCGGGGCAACCTGTGGGTTGGCACCACCCAAGGCCTCAACAGCTTCCGCAACGGGAGCTGGACGGACTATTCCGATTTCAACGAAAAGCTCAAGAACCAGTTTGTCAACTGCCTCCTCTCCGAGGGCAACACCCTCTGGATTGGCACGGACGACTATGGGGTAATCGAATTCAACGGCAACCGCTGGTATGAGCACAACGAGGAGACCCGCCGTCTCAACATGAAATATATACGCGACATCGCTGTGGACCATGCGGGCACAAAATGGATTGGCGTGACCCTGAGTGGCTTTGTATCCTACGACGGCGTAAACTGGAACAAGTACACAGCCAACGACAGCGAACTGCTGAGCGACTTCATCCTCTGTGTGGTGGTTGACAATCGTGACCGCAAATGGATTGGCACCAACGACGGACTCTGCGTCTTCGACGGCAACCGCTGGATCTCCTACACCACCAAGAACTCGAAAATCGCCCACAACATCGTGCTTTCCATCGCTATCGACAAACAGAATGTGAAATGGATTGGCACCCTCGAAGGCCTTTGCCGCTTTGACGGTGAGAATTGGAAGATCTACCACACCGACAACAGTCCCATCCCCGGCAACCAAGTCAACGATTTGGCTTTCGACAAGGAGGGACACCTTTGGATGGCTACTGACGGCGGCGTAGCCGTTTTCGACTGCAATGAACGTTGGGACACCTTCCGCGCCGGCGACAAACTGCCCCGCTGCATGTACCAGAACATAGCCATAGATCGCAGTGGCAACATCTGGTTTGGCACCGACGAGAAGGGTCTCTACTGCCTTTCGGACTACACCATGTCCCAGCCCGAGGTGGCCGAAAACAACGAAGCCCCCGCGTCTGACGGCCTTGCCACAGCCTCCGAGACTACGCCCAGCAAAGGCAGCAAGGCCGACAAGCCCAAGACCGAAACTCCCGAAGCCGAAGACCGCATCAAGCTGACGCCAAACCTTGAAGAGGGCTACCTCACCATCACCATGAACGCCCCCGAGGCTCAGGTGACCTTCCTCAACGCCAAAGGCGAGAAGGTACGCTCCGTGCCCCGCTACATCAACGGCAGCCACATCAATATCTCCAAGATGAAGAAAGGCACCTACACCGTGAAGGTGAAAAGCAAGAACGGCACCCGCACCGCCAAATTCACCCTGAAATAAACATAAACACAGCAATAACTAATCTCCATTTATCATGAAAAAGATTTTATCCTTCATGCTTGTGCTGAGCCTCGCCCTCATGGCCACGGCCCAGATTCAGGATCCCGTCAAGTGGTCATTTTCCGTCAAAGACCTCAACGAAAACGAGTCTGAACTGGTCTTCACCGCCCAGTTAGACCAAGGCTGGCACCTCTATTCCCAGCACACCGACCCCAACGGCCCCTTCCCCATTGCTTTCGAGTTCACCCCCTCGTCTGACTACAAGCGCATCGGCGGTGTCAGCGAACCCAAACCGCACGAGGAGTTCGACAAGGACTTCAACTGCACAGTCCGCTCATTCGAAGGCCGTGTGGTCTTCCGCCAGAAGATTCTCCGCAAGTCCGAAAAGGACTTCAAGGTGAAGGGAACCTACAGCTACCAGCTTTGTAACAATGGGTCCTGCATTGCTCCCGACGACCGCGACTTCACCTTCTCCGTGAAGGGAGCCAAAGTGCAGTCGCCCGCCCAGGCCGACATGGCTGAAGAGCAAGAGCCCGCCGCTGACACCGCAGTCGCATCAGCCCAAGCCAGCGAAGACACCGTTGCCGCTGCCGTTCAAGCCCATGCCGACAACGCCCAGCCCGAAGAGAAACACCAGTCCCTCATTGTGGTCTTCCTGTTCGCCCTGCTCGGAGGCATCCTCACCATGTTTACCCCCTGCGTCTTCCCCATGATACCGATGACCGTGAACTTCTTCATGAACAGCACCGACAACAAGCGCGCCTCCCGCCGCCAAGCTTGGTTCTTCGGTTTCTCCATCGTCTTCCTCTTCGCCGTGCTGGGCGCCATACTGACGCTCATTTTCGGCCCCGAAGCCCTCTACTTCATCGGCACCCACTGGGTTCCCAACCTCATCTTCTTTGTCATCTTCCTCATCTTCTCCCTCAGCTTCTTCGGTCTGTTTGCAATCAAGATGCCCGAGAAATGGATCAACAAATCCGACGAGCAGGCCGATAAAGGCGGTCTGCTGGCACCCTTCTTTATCGCCCTGACCACCGTCCTCGTCTCCTTCAGTTGCACGGGTCCCATTCTGGGCGCTGCACTCGTCAGCCTCTCCACCAGCACCACCGACCGTTGGGTCTCCCTCATCACCATGTTGGGCTTTGGCATTGGGTTTGCCGCTCCCTTCACCCTTTTGGCCATGTTCCCCTCCGTGCTGAAGAACATGAAGTCCGGTGGTTGGCTCAACACTGTCAAAGTAGTCTTTGCCTTCTTAGAGCTGGCCTTCGGCCTCAAATTCCTCTCCATGGCCGACCTCTACTGCCACTGGCACCTCCTCGACCGCGAAACATACCTCGCCCTCTGGATTGTCATCTTCGGCCTCATGGGATTCTACCTGCTCGGCAAGCTCAAATTCAAAGGCGATGAAGACCTGCCTCACATCGGCGTGGTGCGCCTCTTCTTAGCCATCGTCGACCTTGCCTTCGTCGTCTACATGATTCCCGGCCTTTGGGGTGCCCCGCTCAAAGCCATCAGCGGCTTCCTCCCCCCCATGACCACACAAGACTTCAACATCGAGCGCACCGTTGAGGAAAACGCCGGCACCGTAGTATACGACGGCAGCGCCAACGGCGCCGAACCCCTGCCAGCCGACCGCAAATACGCCGACCGTCTCCAGTCGCCCGCCGGCTACCACGGTTTCTTCGACCTCGACGAAGCCAAAGCCTACGCCCGCAAAGTAGGCAAGCCCATCTTCATCGATTTCACCGGCCACACCTGCAACAACTGCCGCGAGATGGAACACCTCGTATGGTCCGACAAAGAAGTCAAAGAAATCATCAACCAGAAATTCGTCCTCTGCGAACTCTACGTCGACGAACAGCAAATCCAGCTGCCCGAGTCAGAGTGGACCACCGACGACAAAGGCCACGTGCTCAAGACCCTCGGCCGCCGCAACCTCTACTACGAGAAATCCATGTTCAACATGAACGCCCAACCCTACTACGTCATCATCAACGCCGACGGCCAAGTGCTGACCAAGGAAAACTACAAATACGACCGCGACGTGCAGAAATTCATCGCCTTCCTCAACGAAGGTCTCTCAAACATGAAATAACCCTGCACCGAAACAGTCCAATTTTAACAATTCAGTATCCCCCACGAGCCATTTTTGCCCGTGGGGGTTATTTTTTCCCTATGTTAAAGTCAATTCATAACAACTTGATTCCTAAATTACCATTTGTTAATTTTCCGGCAAAAAGCCGACAACATTTTGCCATGTCGCAAAAAAGTAGTACTTTTGCAAACGATTTCAAGAAAGAAATAACAGAGTGCGGGGTAGAGCAGAGGTAGCTCGTCGGGCTCATAACCCGGAGGTCGTTGGTTCGAATCCAGCCCCCGCTACCTAAGAAGGACAACTCAAACGGGTTGTCCTTTTCTTTTGCCCCCAACGGCATGTGTTCCCTCTCTGTTTTACATTCCTCAACGCTCTGTTGCAGAAATCCTTCCTCGGCCTTTCTTTGCCCTTCCTTCGCTCCTTCTGGGTCAGTTGTTCCTCATTTCTCTAATATTTCTTCGAATATCATTGGATAAATGAACCCCGAAATGAGGGCAAAGAATACAAGAAGGAGCGAAGTTACTATGGACTTGGAGGAGGCCTGCAACAAGCAATGAACGATAAAAATTTATCGTTTATCAATAATTTTTTCTTATAATTCAAGAAATAATAGTATCTTTGCAGTCGCAATGAGCATTGGAAAAGATGCCTTTTCATACAGAACGAACTGATACAGAAGAATAAAAATGAATAAAACATCATTTCTGAATATGAAGAAATACCTTTACCTCCTGATGTGCGCAGGGCTGCTGGCTGGATGCCACGGCTCTGCCGACAATGCCGACGGCGTGTCCGACAGCCAGATTACCGTACAGGGCGATACGCTGGTGGTTCCGCCCACCTCCACCATTGCTCCCCGCCTGGTGTGCGACACCGTGGGCGAGTCCTCCTATTCTGCCATGCTCTCCACCACCGGTGTGGTGAGCGCCATCCCCTCCGCCTACGCCGAGGTTGCGGCTCCGTTTGCCGGGCGCGTGGTACGCTCGCTGGTGCGCATGGGGCAGAACGTAAAGGCTGGAACTCCGCTGTTCGAGATCTCCTCATCCGATTATTCCGAGGTGGTGAAACGGCTGATACAGACCAAGTCGGAGCTGGACATGGCCAAGCGCGGACTGGACCGCACGCAGGACCTCCACGACAACAAGGTGGCATCGGTCAAGGAGCTGGACGAAGCCAAGACCGCCTACTCGCTGGCAATAGAGGAGTACCGCCATGCTGTAGCCGTGGCCAAAGAATACCAGATAGACATAAAGACTGCTGAAGTCGGACAACCGATGGTGGTCCGTTCGCCCATATCAGGTCAGGTGCTTAAAAACGACCTCGTCATCGGCGAGTACATCAAAGAGGATGCCGCAACGAAGGTTGTTGTTGCCGACCTTGACAAGGTGTGGGTCAAAGCCAACGTGAGCGAGATGGACGCTCCCTTCATCAACGGCATTGAGGGAGTGTCCGTCTACCTGGTGGCACGGCCCGACAGTGTGGTGACCGGCCATGTAGCATACGTGGGCGGCATTCTTGACCCCGACACACGTACCGTGGAGACCATCATCGAGTGCAACAACCCGCGCCACTTGATGCTGCCCAACATGTACGCCCAGGTGCGCATGCAGATACACAGCCGCAACAGCATTGTCCTACCCAAACAGGCCGTACTGCAGAGCGAAAAAGGGCGCTATGTGCTGCGCCGCGTGGCGGAAAACACCTATGTGCGTACACGCGTCGAAGTGCAGTCTATTGACGAGCAGCGGCTGCGAGTCATCAGTGGGCTGAACGTCGGGGACGTCATCATCTCTGAAGGGGCCTTCTACCTCATCGACAAGCACTAATCGCAACCGATGGTGCATCCTGCCAACCTCATACAATAAACCTCAATTAGAACCTTATGATTGAAAAATTAGTAGGCTGGGCCATAGACCACAGAGCCATTTCGATAGTCGTTTTCCTACTGTTGGGAATTGCGGGCGTGATAGCCTGGAACGCCCTCTCCATCGATGCTTACCCCGACATCTCCGACACCACCGTGCAGGTGGTCACTCAGGTGCCCGGACTGGCCACGGAGGAGATTGAGCAGCAGATTTCCATCCCCGTTGAGCGTGCCGTGAGCGGCATCCCCAACCTCGTCACCATGCGCAGCAAGAACAGTTTCGGCATCTCCACCGTCATCCTTGTTTTCGACGATGGCGTGGACGACTACTGGGCGCGACAACGCGTCACTGAACGCTTGGTGGGCATTGACCTGCCCTACGGAGCAGTGCCCGAGCTCAACCCCCTCACCGCCCCCACCGGCGAGATATTCCGCTACATCGTCGAGAGTCCCGATGGCAGCCACGACCTCCGCAGCCTGACCGACATCCACAAGTGGACCATCATCCCCTATCTGCGTCAAATCTCGGGCGTAGCCGACGTGAGCAACTATGGCGGCATCACCACACAATACCAAATCGAACTCTCGCCCGAACGGCTCATGGAGTATGGCATATCGCTCAGCGACATCACTGAGAAGATTGAGCAGAACAACCTCAATGCAGGTGGCAGCATCCTGTCAGAAGGCAGCCTCAGCTATGTAGTACGAGGCATCGGCCTTATCAGCGACCTTGAGGGACTTGGCAACATCGTGGTCAAGACCGTCAACGGCACCCCTGTCTACCTGAAAGAGCTTGGCGAACTGAAATACGGCACCCTTGAGCGCAAGGGCGTGCTGGGCTACAGCGACGACACGCGCAACTACGACGATGCCGTTGAAGGCATTGTGCAGATGCTGCGCGGCGAGAACCCTTCGGAGGTTCTGGAGCGAGTACATACATCCATTGACGAGCTGAACAACGAGATTCTGCCGGAAGGCGTACAAATCCATCCCTTCCTGGACCGCACCAGTCTGGTGGGCGAGACCCTCAAAACCGTCTCGCACACACTGCTCATCGGCATGCTGCTGGTCATTGTGGTGCTGATGATTTTCCTGGGCAACTTCCGCGGCTCGCTGGTTGTGGCCGTCACCATCCCCATTGCCTTGCTGGTGGCCTTCGTGCTCATGAAACTCACTGGCATTCCGGCCAACCTCCTCTCGTTGGGAGCCATAGACTTTGGCATCCTGGTGGACGGCGCCATCGTGATGATGGAGAACATCCTCAAAAAGCGTGAGCGGCATCCCGAGATGGAGCTCTCCACGGACGACGTAAAACAGCGCGCCCGCGAGGTGGCCCGCTCCATCTTCTTCTCCACCATCATTATCATCACCGCTTATCTGCCGCTGTTTGCTTTTGAGCACGTGGAGCGCAAGCTTTTCACCCCCATGGCCTACACGGTAGGCTACGCCCTCATTGGCGCACTGCTTACGGCACTGCTACTCACCCCCGGCCTCTCCTACATGGCCTACCACAAGCCCCGCAAACTCTACCACAACAAATGGCTTGAGAAACTCAACAGTTCATACAACCGCCACATTGCCGCCATCCTTGAAAAGAAACGCGCCGTACTGGCCACCCTTGTGGTCATCCTGTGCGGTTCCGTAGCCCTCTCCTTCACGGTTGGCAAAGACTTCCTGCCTCCCCTCGACGAGGGTTCCATCTGGGTGCAAGTGCAGCTTCCCTCCGGCCTCAGTATCGAGCAGTCAAAGAAGATGTCCGACGACCTGCGCAAAGTGCTCAGCAGCTTTGACGAGACCAGCTACGTCATGACGCAACTGGGACGCGACGACGAGGGTGCCGAGTGTTTTTCCCTGTCGCACGTCGAAGTCGGCATTGGCCTGAAGCCCTACAACACATGGAAAAGCGGACGCACCAAGGCGGAGTTGGTGGAGGCCATGTCGGCAGCCATAGAGCAGATGCCTGGCTACTCGGCAGGCTTCTCCCAGCCCATCATCGACATGGTGATGGACCAAATTGCGGGTACACACAGCGACCTGGCTCTGAAAATCTACTCCGACGACATTGACGAGAGCCGCCACGTGGCCGAACAGGTAGCACAGGTGGTGGCCGGCATCAAGGGCGCCACCGACGTGGCAGTGGACCAA